>Ga0207007_1044_pt1 | contig 32426 bp, 25 predicted proteins | sample Alteio_BWMinCont_85_FD_153487 | JGI IMG/M metagenome (GOLD analysis project Ga0207007, IMG submission 153487) | Enriched cells from forest soil in Barre Woods Harvard Forest LTER site, Petersham, Massachusetts, United States -... | ecosystem: Environmental > Terrestrial > Soil > Temperate forest >...
ATTTTCTGTCCATTCCAGGTCACCTGCTCTCAACGCGGCAGAGACAATGTTTTTGACTTGCTGTGGGGCCAACCATCCCTTCTCAAAAATGATTTCCTTGCTGATCAATAATTTATACAAGCCCATTAATTCAGGTAGAAATTCTTCTCTACCCCCGTTCAGTTTCCTGAGACAATAATTAAGCGCATGCGTGTACATGTCTTTTACTTCGTCTGGAGGAAACTGTTTTGAGTGTTGGTCGAGCAATGCGGTGAGTTTCCTAAAATGTTCCGGATTTTCAAAATCCATGTATGTAAAGGATATCTGCCTGTATATGGAAATGGATGGCACATGATCAAAGGTGTGGCGGGATAGAAATTCCATGATCTGGTCAAGAAAATAATTATTGTATTTTTCCTGGAGCAATGTTTCCCGGCTCAATATGGCGCAACTATAACGCAACCTGTTTGACAGGTAGTAATAATCAAGATTATCAACTGCTTCCTGAAGACTTGAACTGATAGCCCTTGGACCTGTGGACATAGAATGCAGATATGCGTTTTCCTCGATAAGGTGTTGGTTAAAGAAATAGTTCACATCTCTTGATGGAGCGCTTTTCTGCTCATCGCGGGCCTCCTCAAGTTCACTATGGAAAAACTTGTCTAATTTCCTGATATCGTAAGCGTTAAGCAAAAGATGTTTTTTATATATTTCGTTCTTGTCATATTCAAGATAACCTAAAAAATCCTCTAATAAGGCTGTAAGATCACTCATAACATACCGGAGTTTCTGTTCATCAATCTTTTCGCCTGGGAAGAGTTTTGAAAACACGGCTTCAGCGCTTATTTTATCGCTGTTATACAGAGGGTGGTATTTCTTTATAACGTTAAACAGCTCAATGACTTTCTGGTTGGTGTTAAAAAATGGTGAGTTGATATAGGTTTCAAACCGCTTAAGTTCCCTGTTTGTAAGTGTGCTGAGTGCAGATATGAGTTTACTTTTGTGCATAAGGCCCACAAGTTAGTAATATTTGCGATAAACAAAAAAATGAATCATTGATTATTTTTCGTTAATGTATTTATTACTAATCAAGTAAGTATTTTGTTGCTCTGAAATATTCATTTTAGCTTCATAAAATTGCCCGATAAACTGCTTAATTTCGATTTGGCTTTGGCAGAACATTCCAGCTACATTTGATAAAATTATAAGAAAAGCAATGAAATCAAATACTACAACATTTTTCCTCTTACTGTTTTGGGTGGTTTTTGATGCGTCCATCAGCAAGGCCCAGTGGTATGCAAACGATTCATTGGATATCAATAATATCGGTGCAAGGATTAATATTCTGGGCGATAATTTTGATAATACGGCAAACGCACAATCGGTTTTTGATGCACCCATCAACACCAATATGCATACCATAGATGTAAGCGCATTGTGGATTGGAGGCTATGAAAAGGGCAAGCTGAAAGTAGCGGCAATGACCTACCGACAGGCAGGAATTGATTTTTTCCCCGGGCCTCTTGACACTTTAACTGATTCTGTATTCAGTAATCAGGAAATGACAAGTTGGGACCAGGTCTGGAAAGTGAAAAGGAGTGAAATAAATGATTTTCTAAAAAATGGGACCATTTATAATAGTATAGAGAACTGGCCGGGAAATGGAAATGCGAGTGCGGACGAAGCCATGATTATGGCTCCTTTTGTTGATGTTGTCGGCGACCGTAAATATAACCCATTGAAAGGCGACTATCCCGATATGAAAGGTGATGAAATGTTATGGTGGGTAATGAACGACAAAGGAGGCCCACACGGGGAATCGAAAGGCAATGCCATGGGAATAGAAGTACAATGCGAGGCTTATGCCTTTAATATGCCCTCTAATACGGCGATAAACAATACCATTTTTTTAGACTATAAAATCATCAACAGAAGTTCCACAGATCTTGATACTGCTTTTGTTAGCCTTTGGACAGATTTTGACATTGGCGACCCTTTTGATGATTATGTCGGGTCGGCCCCCAAATTAAGCGCGTATTTCGGCTATAATGGAAAACCTGTGGATGCTGTTTATGGTGCCAATCCTCCGGTGGAATCGGTCGTGTTCCTAAAGGATTCTATTTCAAGGTTCTTGTATTACAATAATAACGGCGATATAATAAATGGCAACCCGGGTTATCCGATACCCAATCCGCAAGACTACTATAACTATATGAAAGGTGTTTGGAAAAATGGCGCCTGTATGAAGTACGGATCGAAGGATGGTGTTTCAGGGACACAATGTACTGATTTTATGTTTGATGGCGCACCCTCTGATACAGTGACGGGATGGACGGAGCATAATGTGGGAAATACTCCAGGGGATGTAAGGGGTATGGGATCTATAGGTCCATTTACCATTAAAGCAGGCCAGACTTTTGATATGCCCGTAGCTTATGTTTTTTCGAGACAGGTAAATGGCAATACGGCCATAAATTATGATTCATCGGTACAATACTGGAAACAGATCAGGGCATTTTATAATAGTAATTTTACTACTGCTGGTGTGGGCAATGGGATACCACCCTCCCTGGGCATGAAAATTTATCCTGATCCGGCATCTGAGAAAATTTTTATTCAATGTCCCAACCAATCGCCTCAAAAGATCGTAATAGTAGATATGACAGGCAGAACTATTTATACGGGTTTAGCTGTTGATAGCAATAGTACCCAAATGATTGATGTATCATATTTTTCGAGTGGGATATATACCCTAATGGCTGAAACGAAAACGGGTATTTTCTCACAGAAGTTCCTGATAGCAAGATAAAATTAAGCGATAAATTTTATTTATAATATATTGTATTTTACTGTTATAACAAATGTTTAATTTGAATATTTACCGATAATTAAGAGTTTTTATACTTGGAATCATTTATAAAAAGCTGTATATTTACAGCAGATTTTGAAAGTTGTTTAGTTTAACTCAAAAAAATGAACATTATGAAATTAAGATTTACAAATAGCGGGGCCGGGGCATTTTTATCTTTTTGCATATTGTCTATTGGAGCCAATGGAGTTTTAAAGGCGCAGAACAGTGCTTTCGATTTCAATCAAAACAATTATTTTTCGGAGGGACAATCAACACAAAGTTCCCCTACTTTCCGTAAGCTATTGGTTATTGATAAAAGCGATCCTATTGGTTCCGAGTCGCTATCAGCAAGGAAATTCCCAATTTCTTCATTAAAGGCAATTAAATTTGTTGATGAAACGGGAGCGCCCACGGATTTTGCCCCTTCAAATTCGGGCGCTCAGTCCATGCAGTTCAATATTGGCCAGGGTGATCTTGGCGAGCTGTATAAATTGCTGGCATTATACAAATCAGAGTCTGGTAATGGCCATACAGGTATTAACCTCACGCGGAAGGATCAATCGGGCAATGCAATTGATACATTTCCTAATTTTCGCAAATACGTGGCAGATGACGATCTGGGAGGATATACTCCAGATATAAAATCAATACACCCCGCCTTTATCGGTATTCATCTGGCAGCAGGCAGCTTAACTGAAAATCTACAGGGCTCTAATATGGTTTTGGTTAATGAATCCGGTGTGATAGAGGAGAATATCCCTTCTCTTTCTAACACAATTAGCTTATACCCGAATCCTGCCCAAAACTTTATTACGGTTGACCTTAGCGGTATTGCCGGAACTCAAATCACTGTTTTCAACATCCAGGGTAAGCTCGTAAAAACAATTGAATCATCAATGAATCTTGCTCAACAGAAGATTGATATTGCGGATCTTCCAGCAGGCGTTTACATTATGAACATCAATACGCCAAACGGACAAGCTGTGAAGAAATTCAGCAAAATAAATTAAACCTTTCCTTTTTAGCTTCATCTTCATCGCAAACCGCCGCCATTTCTGGAGGGCGGTTTGGTTTTAATTCGCACCTGATATACTTTTATTACTTAAGCCCAATCTCTCTCAATCTCTGACTAAGGTATTCTCCTGCAGTGATGTTTTCAAATCTTTTGGGGTGTTCATTATCAATACAGGATTCAAGGCAATCCAGAGGCATTTCAGGACGTGGGTGAAGAAAGAATGGGATTGAGTATCTTGAGGAATGCCATAATTCTTCCGGAGGGTTTACAACCCGATGTGTAGATGATCGCAGTTTATTGTTGGTTAATCGTTGAAGCATGTCACCCACGTTAACAACTATCTGATTTGGTAAAGCTGTAACAGGAACCCATTCTCTGCTTTTGCTCAGTATTTCCAGCCCCTCTGCTGAGGCGCCCATTAATAGGGTAATAAGATTGATATCTTCATGTTCGGCCGCACGCATGGCATTTTTTGGGTTCCCGGAAATAGGGCCATAGTGTATCGGCCTTAGAATGCTATTACCATTGTATATCTTATCATCAAAATACAGTTCATCAAGACCCAGATATAGGGCAATAGCCCGGAGGAGGTATTTGCCGGTTTGTTCCATTGCTTTGTAAACTTTTATACCTGCTGTATTCAACCCGCTAATTTCTGTTGGGGAAATATTATCCGGATAAATTTCCCTTATAGGGTCGTCGCCCTCCACTTCCTGGCCAATATGCCAAAATTCTTTCAGGTCGCCTTCTTTCCTGCCTTTTGCGTGTTCTTTGCCAAAAGCAGTATAACCTCTTTGCCCTGCAAGACCTTCAATTTCATATTTTTGCTTTACTTCATCAGGGAGCGCAAAGAATTTTTTAGATTCCGCATAAAGCATTTCTGCATCTTCGTCACGAAGGGTATGGTTTTTTACAGCAACAAAGCCTGTTTTTACAAACGCTTGTCCCAATGATTGAACAAAACCGGTTTTTTTGGTGATATTGCCTTCGCGAAAATCAGTAAGGTCAACAATCTCAATGTTTGATGTGTTATCCAATATCTTCTTATTTTTATCCAAAATTATAATACCTTTTGCCGATTTTCATCTTTTTTAAGGCCTTGTTAGAAAATTTAATATACACACCCGGTTCCAAATGAAAAAATATCCCATTTATATCAAGATCACATTTCTGCTCCTACTCGCCATGTTGCTTTTTCGGAGCCTGGTAGATGCCGAATTTATTTTGGTGCCTCTTGTATTTGGAAGCCTTTTCGCAATACTTCTCACCCCAATTGGTGACCGTATTGAGAAATGGGGGATTCATAGAAGTCTTTCCAGTTTTTTATGCATCATCATTATGGCAATTATAGTTGCAGGTCTTGGTTTCCTTTTGGCCCGGCAGGTGGTCTCATTTATAAATGAGTGGCCGAATCTTGCGGATCACATGAACAGACGACTCATTGAAATTCAATGCTATATCGAGCGTCAAACAAAACTCAGCCCCACCTCACAGATCAGCTGGCTTAAAGACAAGCTTTCAACAAGCGGATCCTTGTTTTCCGGGACTTTGTCTGCTACAGCTTCTACTTTTGCTACTATTGCTTTAATACCTTTATATACCTTTTTTATGTTGTTCTATAGAGACAGGATTTTTGTGTTTTTTGAAAAAATTACCCCGAAAGAACAACATGAAACCGTTTACCAGATTATTGAAAGAATAAAAGCTCTTGTTCAAAGTTATCTGAGCGGGATACTGATTGTGATGTTTATTATTTCTGTTATTGTGAGTACCGGTTTGAAAATAATAGGTGTTCCTTATGCCATTTTTCTAGGGGTTTTGGCCGGCATTATTAATGTGATACCGTATATCGGGATATTGTCTGCTGCCAGTTTGTCGATTCTCATTTCTACCGTAATGATGGATTCAGAAACGGCTCCTTTATTTGTGGGTTTATTGTTTTTGGTAACTCATCTTCTCGAAGCCAATATAATAACTCCGAATATTGTAGGATCTAAGGTAAGCATTAATACATTGGCTTCCCTTTTGGCCTTAATTGTGGGTGCCGAGGTTTGGGGCGTTGTTGGAATGATTCTTTTTATCCCAATGGTTGGTATTGCAAAAGTAGTATTAGACAATGTTGATCATTTGGCACCCTATGGTTACCTGCTCGCGAAAATGGAGGCGGGAAAACATTCGGTTACCTGGAGAGGGACTTTTAGGAGAATGAAAGGAATGTTTTCTGTGACGAGTAAGAAACATGACGCAAAAGGCAGCAAAACATTATGAAGAAGAAAATTCCGCCTTTAATTTTAGCCTAAACAATTTTACAAATCAGGTGTTGAATGAATTGTCAGTAGTGCATCATGAAAAAATCCTCTATGAATACGAACAGGCTTTCAAAAACAATTACAGCTGCCCTAAACGATCAAATGACCAAAGAAGCACATGCTTCTCAGATCTATTTATCATACGCCGCATGGGCAGATCACCAGGGCTTTGATGGTACGGCAAATTTTCTTTTCCGTCATGCCCAGGAAGAGCGCAACCACATGATGAAGGTATTAGAATATATCCTGAAAAGAGGAGCTGAAGTAAAGGTAGTTGCTATACCTGCACCACCTGCAAATCCGACAGATATGAAAGCCTGCTTTGAAAAAGTATTTGAGCATGAAGTAGAGAATACCAAGGCCATTTACAAAATTGTAAAAATGAGTTTGGATGAACAGGATTGGGCGACATGGAATTTTATGCAATGGTTTGTAAAAGAACAAATAGAAGAAGAAACACTTGCCATGAACCTGCTGGATAAATTGAAGATAACCGCCGGTGAAAATTTAAATATCAATGATTTGTACTCGTTGGATAGGGACCTTGCAGGCACGCCGGATGAAGCCAGATCGGCTCAGGATGTCACGGCTGAAAGGCCTTGAGCTTTAATCTTTGTTTATGATTATAGCTTTGGGTATATTTACAAAAAATACCCTCCCAATGATCGTAACAATTACTGAATTAAGGTGTAAAAACTATTGGAAATTACCTGGTTTGATACTCTTATCCATGAAAGTGGCAAGCCAGGCAAAAAAGACACAGGGGAATATTTCCACACTTATACGAGCGAAAGGGTTGAAGGCTAATACACTGACTACCTGGGAAACCCCTGAATCATTGAAATCATTCCGGAATTTTGGCCATCATAAACAAGCTATGAAGGCAATGAACCGTACGGCCTCTTCATTTCGCTCCAAAACATGGGAATCCGAAACAACAGTTGGTTGGGATGAAGCTTTGGCTAAACTCACCAAAGTGGAAATGAAGTTTACGTGATTTAGTCAAGGCCCTCAGGCTTTAGGTTCTTTTCTGGCTCCTTTTATATTATTATATATCTTTTCAAAAAGCAACTTCGCGTTAATGGGCTTGGATATATAATCATTCATTCCAAGATTTAAACATTTTTCAATTTCACCGGCCATAGCGTGGGCTGTCATTGCAATTATAGGGATAGGATTATGAAGCTCGTTACGAAGAACTGTTGTAGCCTCGTACCCATTCATTTCAGGCATTTCCATATCCATTAGTATCAGGTCATAGTAGCTGTTTTTAATTTTTTCAATTGCCTCTAAACCGTTTCCTGCCAAATCTACTTTTATATTGTACTGAGCAAACAGGCTTGTGATCAGTTTTGCATTTACAATACTGTCTTCCGCCAGCAAAATCTTGAATTCGCTTAGTTCAGACATATCAAATTCCTTTAACGTCGGAGCAATTATTGTATCAGGTTGAGTGTTTGATTTTTGGAAAGGCAGGGTAAATGAAAATTCAGTACCCATACCGGGTGTGCTTTTCACCATCATTTCACCGCCTTGTAAATCAACCATTTGTTTTGCAATGCTCAATCCAAGGCCCGTGCCACCATACTTATGACTGGTATTTAGTTCAGCCTGCTCAAACCGTTCAAAAATCCGGTCAAATTTATCATGTGATATACCTATCCCTGTGTCCTTTACGATGAATTGTATGACGCAGCTGTTTTCATTCTCGCTCAATAAATCAGCAAATACTTCAACAGAACCCTTTTCTGTAAATTTTATCGCATTGTTCACCAGGTTTATCAATATCTGGGTAAGTCGTTTGGCATCGCCAATCAAAATATCAGGAACCCCTGGATCACAAGTAAAAACCAGGGACAGGTTTTTAGCCCCCGCTTTCTGACCCAGCATTACCTTGATAGAATAGAACAGTTCTTTTACGCTTAAGGGAAACGATTCAAAGGTCATCATACGGGCCTCTATTTTCGATATATCGAGTATGTCATTAATAATATGCAGAAGGTTTTCGCCGGATGATTTTATGATATCTACATATTCTTTTTCCTTAGCTTCCAGTTGACTCTTTTGCAAGAGTTCTGTAAATCCGATAATGGCGTTCATGGGAGTCCTTATTTCATGGCTCATGTTTGCCAGAAAGTTTTCTTTAAGAACAGACGACTCTTCTGCCTTTTGTTTTGCAACTATAAGTTCATCTTCCGCTTTTTTTATTTCAGTCACATCTTCAAATACCGATATGGCATATTCTATTTTCCCTTGCGAGTCGGACACCGATGTCGCATTGATCCTCAGTGGGACACGTTTGCCATCCTTATGGATTTCCATATCTCCAGCAGTTAATGTTTCGCCTTTGAGTGCTCTGGCAATAGGTAGCTCAGTAACAGGATACATGTCATCAGTGCCTGCTTTGTAGGTCTGATAAACTTCCGGAATGTCATTTACGTCTTCAATTTCGGCAATCCCTTTGCCCAATATTTCTTTAGACTTGCGGTTGGCATAATAGGCGCTGCCATTGCTCCGGACTATTAAAATACCTAGTGGTAACACATCTAAAAACTTTTTGATCCTGGACTCGCTTTCTGTCACCTTTTGCTCCGAAGCAACGCGCTTGTTATAATCACTTAAAAAATAGAACAATCCCCCAAGGATAAACAAAATAGATAGCGCGATGCTGATGATAGTTGTAATAAAAACGAAACTGAATTGCTGATCTGCCTTTTTCAATCTTTCATCCAAAAGATTTTTTTCACGTTTTGTAAACCTGCTAATTGTTTCCCTATATCGTTGGTTTATTTTTTGCCCGCCGTTTGCAAGTATCATCTCCTTTGCCTTATCATATCCACCGCTGCGTTTTGACGAGATCAATTCATAACTGTAGTTCTTTTTAGCATTAATTAACGCATAAACAGAATCCAGTAAAATTTGCTGTTGTTTATTATCTTGTGTCAAATCTTTCAAATAAGAGAAGGCTCTTTCTACATTATTGACAGACTGGTTGTATTTAATAATAAAGCTGTCGTTCCCTGTTTGAGCATAACCCCGCGAAGCCGTTCCTAAATCTGTAAGGTAGGATAACAGAACCTGTCCTTGGGAAATAACCTCATAGGTATGTGCGACCCATTTAGTATCTTCTTTGTATCTGTTTGCATTCAACCATGAATAGAAACCTACTAATAAGAATATAATAGCACATAAACCGAACGTTAAGATAATACGTATCCTTCCCTTCATCATAAGGTAAATTTAAAAAATGATTTTCAAATGCAATTTATACCAAACGCTCCCCAGTGCCGGTATTCATGCATTTAAAGGCGTAAGTTACAACAAGATTTGATTCAGAAAGTTCTGGTTTGCAGAAATAATGGTCCAATAAACCAAATAATGAAATAAAATCAGGTCGTTTTCCCTTTTTGAAATCTCATTGAATAAATGACTAGACATATCCCAAGAAGGATAAAAGGAAGGCTTAAAATATGGCTCATATTTATCCCATACCTGGCCAATGGAGAATAGGTAAAACTAACTTGCGGCTCTTTAATAAATTCAATACAAAACCTTATAGTGAACAGGCAAATGAGTGAAATACCAAATATGGTACCGGGTACAAATGTTTTGCGGTTCCGTTTGAATAGTTTAAACATAAATATATATAAACCAAGGTATAACAAGCCTTCATATATCTGCGTAGGATGATGCGGCATTATTTCAGATAGTGGTTTGCCAATATTGATATGATCCTTCACAAACTTAAAACCCCAGGGTAAACTGGTTTGAACACCATAGATTTCTGAATTAAGAAGATTGCCCATCCGGATAAAAACACCTCCTATAATTACGACCAGGATTACCCTGTCCATAACCCATAAAAAAGATCTCACGGCACCCTTTCTTGTATAGATATACATGGCAATAAGAATTCCTACTGCTGCTCCGTATGAAGAGAGGCCACCTTCCCATATCTTGATTACATCCAATGGGCTATCGAGATAGCTCTTGACAATCGCCTCGTGTGAGTGAATAATAATGAAACCAAGCCTGGAGCCAATAAGGATACCCAGGACCAGATGCCAGGTTAAGCGATCTACTTCCTTTTGATTAAGTTTTTCTGTTTTATATAAGTTTTGCATGATCTTATATCCAACATAAAAGGCCACAGCATATAAAACGCCATACCATCTGATGGTAAGTTTCCCAATATCCAAAAAATCAGGATTTACATTCCAAACAATAAATGCGAAAGATGACATAGCAGTTGAATTTAGTCCCTTTGCAAAAATAAATAGTGAGTTTCAAATTAGGATCTGATCCCGGTTTTTTAACTTTTTGTTAAGGTTTTCCGGAAAAGCCGGGATACAATAGATTGAATAACATTATATCATTTATCTATTCCGGTAAATATATTTTCTACTATTTTCTTACAACTTCTCTTTCAAATATTTCCCTGTGTAAGATTCCGGCACGTTCACGATATCTTCCGGTACTCCCTGAAAAACGAGATAACCTCCGGCTTCGCCACTTTCCGGGCCAAGGTCTATAAGCCAGTCGGCGCATTTGATAACGTCCAGGTTATGTTCTATGACCAGAACTGTATGACCGTTGTCAACCAAGGCCTGAAAGGCCTCAAGCAACTTATGAATGTCGTAGAAATGTAATCCTGTGGTCGGCTCATCGAAGATGAACACAATATGTTCCTGGGAATAAGTTTTTGATAAAAATGAAGCAAGTTTAATACGTTGCGCTTCACCACCACTGAGATGGATACTCGGCTGACCGAGTGTGAGATAGCCTAATCCTACTTTCGCGAGGGGTTCAATAGCAGAAACAATTTCTTTGTTTTCAGAAAAGAATACAATGGCATCTGTTACAGTCATATCCAGCACATCCGCGATGTTTTTTCCTTTGTATTGAACTTCTAAGAGTTCAGCCTTATATCTTCTTCCGTGACAGTTTTCACACTCCATCTCTACATCGGCCATAAACTGCATCTCAATGGTCAGGTAGCCATCACCTTTACATACCTCACAGCGGCCGCCTTCTACATTAAACGAAAAATAGCCAGGGGTATAGCCGCGTTGACGTGCTAGGGGCTGTTTGGAAAATAATTCCCGCATCGGGTCAAATGCCTTTAAATATGTTACCGGGTTGGAACGGCTTGATTTGCCAATCGGATCCTGGTCTATGTATTCTATTCGCTTGATTGTTTTATAAGTTCCGCTCAATTTATGCAGGCTTAGCGAATCCTGTTTCTTCTCAACAGCCTCTCTTAATATAGGATATACAACCTCTTTTATTAATGTCGATTTTCCAGAACCGCTCACCCCGCTCACAACTGTCATTGAATTTAATGGAATCCTGACATCGAAGTTTTTGAGGTTGTTTTTATCAGCGCTTTTTATCTCAATATAGTTACTTGATTTTCTTCTTTTTGTCGGCACTGGCACTGATAATTCATTCCGCATGTATTTCGCTGTCAGCGTATCACCGCTCTTCATAAGTTCATCCAGGCTCCCCTGAAAAATAAGTTCTCCTCCTTCAGTTCCCGCAAATGGGCCAATATCAAGTATCTCATCTGCCTCTCTGATAATATCTTCATCATGTTCTACAACGATCACCGTATTGCCGAGCCTTTTTAATCTTTTCAATACAGTTATCAATCGTTCAGTGTCTCTGGAATGTAAACCGATACTTGGCTCGTCGAGGATATACATTGCACCGGTAAGATTGCTGCCAAGGGAAGTGACAATCTGGATTCTTTGTGACTCTCCGCCGGATAGTGAGGATGATTGCCGGTTGAGCGTGAGATAACCCAAACCGACATCGTTTAAAAACTCAAGCCTGTTATTGATCTCAATTAGTATCCTTTTTGAAATCTTTGCATCTGTTTCATTCAGTTTTAGATTCGTGGTCCATTGATATAGTTCATCAACAGGCATGATAACCAGATCCGTTATGGATTTGTCCTGTATTTTTACATATTTAACCTCTTTCCTCAACCTGGTTCCCTGGCATTCCATGCATTTTGTCCTGCCTTTGTAGCGGGCCAACATTACCCTATATTGGATTTTATAAGACTGGGTTTCTACATATTTGAAAAAATCATATATGCCCTGAATACCTTTTGTACCGTTCCAGAGGATGTCTTTTTCATTGGCGCTTAGCATATTGTAAGGGCGATGAATAGGGAAATCGATTTTTCTGGAATTTTTGATGAAATCAGAAAGCCATTCGCTCATTTTTTCGCCTTTCCAGCAAGCTACTGCTTCTTCATATACAGAAAGACTTTTGTCGGGTACTACCCGGTTTTCGTCAATACCAATTGTCAATCCGAAACCTTCGCAGGATTTGCAAGCTCCGAATGGGTTGTTAAAAGTGAATAGGTTCACAGAAGGTTCTTCGAACACGATGCCATCGAGTTCAAATTTGTCAGAATATTTTTCGCGTTTCCTGGACCCATCCGCAAAATGGATTTCCATGGTACATATCCCATGCCCTTCATAAAAAGCTGTTTGTACCGAGTCTGACATTCGCGAACGGTTTTCCTCATCTCCCGGATTTATGGTCAACCGATCAACCAGCAAATAGGATTCAACCAGGAGTTTATCTGTTTTTTTTACGGAAGCCTTGAGCTCTTCCAGTTCAGTTTCACCCGTTTCCATAAATGAAAGGATGTCTTCAACCTTTACAATTCCACCATTTACTTCCAGTCTGTTAAAGCCTTTTTGAAGGATGATATTCAATTCTTCTTTCCAGGTTCGTGTTTCGTTTTTGAAAAGTGGACTTAGAACCTGGACCTTAGCACCAGGCTCCATCGTTTCAATATGGGCAACCACTGAATCTACTGTATCACGTTTAACTTCTTTGCCGCTAACGGGAGAGATTGTTCTGCCGATACGTGCGTATAACAACTTAAGGTAATCATATATTTCTGTGGCTGTCCCAACTGTGGACCTTGGATTATTGGTGTTCACCTTTTGCTGGATGGCAACAGCAGGGGATAGGCCTTTGATATAGTCAACAGCTGGCTTGTTTATTTTGCCCATAAACTGGCGGATATAAGCGCTCAGGCTTTCTACATAACGGCGTTGACCTTCAGCGTACAAAGTATCAAAAGCGAGCGATGACTTGCCTGATCCTGAAATGCCGGTGATGACAATGAGCTTGTTTTGAGGCAGTGCGGCATCAAGATTTTTAAGGTTGTTCTGCCTTGCATTCTTGATTATGATGAAGTTACGAGGGTCTAAATTTTCTACCTGGATGGGGTTCATGAAAAATAATTAACAAAAAATTTGGAAATAATAAACCAATGCGGTATCTTAGCGGAAGTTTCTTTTACTAAAATAACACAAAGTTAAATAAAACAGCGAAGCCTATAGGTTAGAACATCTACATTAAGACGTACTAAAATTAAATTTTAACCTATGCGCAAGCCGATTATCAGCGATGAGGAACTCATAGCTCAATACCTTAATGGTAATGAGACGTGCTTGAAAATGCTTATCAACAGGCATAAATCAAAAATCTTTACTTCAATCTATCTTCTTGTCAAAGACCGTGCCTTAGCGGAAGATATTTTTCAGGATGCTTTTGTAAAGGTGATAAATACCTTACGAAAAGGTTCTTACCAGGAAGAAGGAAAATTTCTGCAATGGGTAATTCGTATCGCCAGGAACCTGGTGATAGACCATTTCAGAAAACTATCGAAATTGCCTACCATCTCTGACACTGAGGGAAATGATATATTCAGTTATATCAGTATCGCAGATGAGAACAGGGAAGATGAGATCATACGAGAACAAAGTCATGACCGCGTACGCCAGCTTATCCAACAGCTCCCCGAAGAGCAAAAAGAAGTGTTAATATTACGCCATTATGCCAACCTGTCATTCAAAGAAATTGCTGATTTGACAGGGGTAAGCATTAACACTGCATTAGGCCGCATGAGGTACGCGTTGACCAATATGCGCAAATTGATATTGAAGCACCAGATTTCGTTATAATCAAAGATTATTCAAAAAAACTCAGGTATCTGAGCGGATACCGGGCGATGGGATTTTATAGAGGAAAGAGTGGAAAGTTTTTTTGAAGGAAACCCCGGGTAATACCGGGGTTTTATTTTGTTTAAAGTCATTGACTTTTATAAGTCAACGACTTTCTTATTCTTCGCAAAGGAGAATATCTTATAGCTCCCCAACCCTTTTTTCTGCAGGAAATATTTAAGAGAAGTGGCCAGAACCCCAAGGCCGTATTTCACACTTCGTTTGAAATTAATAGATGAGGCCTCTTCAAAATATTTGGTGGGGCAGGTTACTTCTGCTATTTCAAACCCGGCATAGAAGATCTGGGCACTTATTTCATTGTCAAATACAAAATCATCTGAATCAAGATGGTAATCTATGGTTTCCAGTACTTTGCGGGAATACGCTCGGTAACCTGTATGATACTCAGATAGTTTCTGGTTCATTAACAGATTCTGAGACAGGGTGAGAAAACGGTTTGCAATATATTTATACATGGGCATACCTCCTTTTAAAGCACCCTTGCCAAGGATGCGCGATGCAAATACCACTGGATACAGACCGCTTGCGAGAAGATGAACCATTGTTGACAATAACAATGGTGTGTATTGGTAATCAGGATGTAGCATCACAATAATATCTCCGCCGAGTTCAAGGGCTTTGTCATAACAGCTTTTCTGGTTGCCGCCATATCCTTTATTGTTCTCGTGCCGGATAATATGCTTTATACCGAGCTCCTTACCTACTTCTATGGTCCTGTCCCTACTGGCATCATCTACCAGGATCACCTCATCTACAAGATCAAAGGGGATTTCGTGATAGGTCATGGGAAGTGTCAGTTCCGCGTTATAGGCCGGTAAAACGACCACTACCTTTTGTCCGTTTATCATGGCGCAAAGATAAGAAGGTTAGTGAGAAGTGGGAAGTAAGAAGTGAGAAGTAAGAGGTTAGAAGTAAAAAAGCCCCGTTGTTATGAAACAGCAGGGCTTTTAAAATCAGTTTTAAATATTTTTTTACCTTGATTCCAGCGCCATGGTCATTGCAGCCCCGCCATCAAAGGCATTCAAAGTAAATACACCATAACGGCCATCCCAGGTAAGGAATGCATAATTATCGTTTGGTGAAAATGGGTTTTGAACACGTGGCATGGCAGGTGTAGTTGCACCCTTATAAACAGCTTCCACTTGAGCATAGGTCTGGAAATTAGTATTGGTATTGCTTACAACCCATTTTGGGTCAAGTTTCCTGAACAACGTTATTCTTCTTTGGCTCAGGAGCCAGCCATTACTTATATTAAATATGTTTGAGTCGGCAAATGATTGACTGTAAGTACTATTTTCATAACCGGGTGAAAAAATCATATCCGTTTGTCCGGCGGTATGTGCACAACACATATCTACAAGGCGTCTGTCTGCAGTATCATTGTTCACATCTCCAGTGCTGTATATTATAGGCTTCGGATTACCTCCTGTATTCAGGAAGACATCATTTCCGCTTTGAGCCTGGTCATAAATTGTTACTTTCCAAAGGCTAAATACCGGGATACTGACCACTGTTATTTTTCGGGTTATAGAGTTGCTCTGGCCCTTGCCGTACACTGTATATGTAAGGTCCACGGTTGTACCGGTTGCGTTTGTGGGTAATTGATAATAATCATAAACGAGTGTATCCTTGGTATACGATACAGTACCGCCGTTTTTAAGGTTATTCGCAATGATCCTCACTTTGTGGCCTAAACCATCTGAACCTAAAATAGAGTCAACTTTTGCCGTAGTGGATGCGGTTGCTATAATTTTGACGGTTAAAGTGGCGCTGATTCCGACTGAAGTATCAACCGCTGGTTGATAAACAGCTAACGAAGGAGCGGAGGTATTTATATTACCACTGTTTGTATTACTGGGGGTGTTTGGTTTTGGTTTGCTACAGGAATAGGCAAGAATCAACGTTACCGATAAAGCACCTAAAGCCAACTTTTTCAAATTCTTAATCATATCTTTACTTTTATAATTTTACAAATTTCACTTCTGGCATAGTCAGAAACACAAATTTAAACATTCTTGCACAGAAAACAAAAAAAGGTATCAGGAATCAGGAATCAGGTTTGGAATTCGCCCTTGGCTCATCGCTCTTCGCTCCCCGCTCTTCGCTCTCTCTGTCCTTCGCTCTTTATTTTTGTACCAATACGTTAATGGTAAGCGCTCCATTGCCTGACGCATCGCCGCCACTTGCCTGTGCAATCTGTGCCAGCCCATATTTGCCTGTTTCTGTATAGAATGCAATAATTTGTCCCACTGCAAGCATATTTGCCCTTGTAGCTGGTGTAAAGCTTGCCCCGCCATTTATTGCTGTTGCAATATCAGCTGCTGAATGAATACTGCTAAAGTCTGTTATGGCTGTTGTATAAAAATTGGTGTTGTTTTTAAAAGTCCAGGTCTGAACACTATCCTCAGAAATTTTTCCGGTACCGGTTCCGAAAATTGCATCGGCAGGGGCAGCAAGGGTATAATTGTTGGTAGCATCATAGAAAAAGATCATATCAATCAGTGACTGGTTAGAAGCTATTGAAGCCGTTTTTTTGCTATAAACAGTTCCATTTTTTGAATCAAAAAAACTTCCCTTACCAGATATGTCGTTATAACTTGCAAGTAAAACGGTGGAATAACTATTGTAGTCAGGGATTACATTTATTATAGCTGAGGTGGTATCTGAATTTCCTTTACTATCGGCCACCGTGCAGGTAAGTTTAATTTTACCAGGTGTGCCTACAGGTACATGGTATTTTATTTTGACCCTTTCAGTTAAATTGGTCAAAGTAATTATGCTGCCGACCTGGGTGGCGGCCCCTCCATTAATGGATTGGGTAAAAGTAGCTGTAGAAAGTGTATTGCTACTGGAAGTAACAACAGTGAAATTGATAGAATCGCCATAAATGGCCGAAGTATCATGTGGCGATATGCTCGCAGCCACTGTTGGATTGTTCACTGTCGGGTTATTATTGGGTTTGGCACACCCGGTCCAGGTGATTACCACAACTACCAATGCATAGAATAATGTCCTTTTTTTCATGATATGGCTTTTAAAATAGTGATACTTAATCTCGAAAAGAATTATTCATGGATAAGTAAAATTACTAAAACTGATCCAGATTCCGATTTTAAACAAATATAAAATTCTTTGACTTAATACCAAAAAAAAGCCCGCGTTATTAAAATATAAGGCGGGCTTTTTATAAAATCGGGCGTCTATTTTTGTACGACAACCTGTATATGCATCTCGCCTTGTCCTGATGTGTTGCCACCGGTTTCATCCACCACCTTGCAAAGGCCGTATTTATTGGCGGCGGTTTGGAATGCAAAGATATCACCCTGGGACAGCATATTTGCCTTAGTATCACTTGAGCCACTTGCATTATTATATGCGTTGGCAATATCCGCGGCTTTGGTGATTGAAGTGAAATCTGTGAGGTTTGTGAATTTGAAATTTGTAATGTTCTTAGTAGTCCAGTTTTGTATTCCAAGTGATGAAATCTGGTTTGAATTTGTTCCGAAGCTCCCGTCGCTTGGTGCGGCAAGCGTATATTGATTGGTAGATCCGTAAAAGAAGACCATATCAACCGCGCTCTGGTTTGAATTTGCTGTATTTACAGTATAAACTGTGTTGGTTGAAGATCCGTAAAAACTGCCGGCAGTTGCATCTGCATAGCTGCCAAGTAAAACTGCAGAATAGGCATTAAAATCGGATGCTGCACCAACGGTAATGGTAGTGGTGGCAGTTTGGGTATTGCTTGCATCATCAACCGTAAAAGTAAGAACAATCTGCGTTCCTGAAGTTACAGAAGGCACATGGTAAGTATAGTTAAACTGGTAAGATTTGCCACTTAGTGTGTAGCTTTCAAGTTGTGAGGATGATCCGCTGCCAATAACTTCGGAAATTACCACATCTTTCAAGGTGTTCTGATCCGTAATAGTGCAACTTATAGAAACACTATCACCTGCGCTTAAGGTTGCTATTGTTGGATTTAAAGTGACAGCAATAGAACTGCCGCCTGGGGGAGTATCAGTTGGTTTCGTACATGAAGCCAATACCGTTGCCGAAGCTATCAGCAAATAGAATAATCTAACCTTTCTCATAAATGATCTTTTAATATTGTTTTTAAGTGTTTTGAATACGTATTAAGTCCCCTGAAATGAAATTTGGCTGCCAGTCATTTCAAAAACAAACCCCACAGGTTTTGAAATCTGTGGGGTTCTGTCTATAAAAATTGTTTTGTTATTTGATGGCGTTCTGGAATTCTACTTTGTTCCAGTACTTCTTAAACTCAAGGTCTGTTTTCGCCTGATCCCTGTAGCTGGCATCTCCTTTGACCGCAAGTGTAAGACTTGTGGTCATTAAATCCACATCGCCTTTACGTGCAGCTACAATAGCTCTCAGATAATATACCTGAGGTGTTTTGTCAGTAATGCAATCAATCTTTGAAAGTGCATTATCGTAGTCGTTCTTCATGGTATATGCAAGAGCAACGTTATAATCACACTGTTTTGAATCGAAACTGGCCACCGCATTGTCATAATCACCATATTTGATATAAAGGATACCAAGGTTATTACTTTCTTTCATGTTTTTGGCAGCAGCTTCACCATACAGGGCTTTGGCATCATCATATTTATGTAATTCGCGGTCCGCAACGCCCAAATTGCTGGCGATGGTATCGTTATTCGGCCATGTTTTGTGTGCCATGGTGAGGAAACTATCAGCATCTTTGTAATTCCCTTCTTTTAAAAGGATTGCTGCATAGTTGTTTTCGCCTGCCCAATCGTCAGGATATTTGGTCATAAGATATTTATAGGCTTTTTCTTTAGATGCATTGTCAGTTGCACTATTTGCATACTCAATTACTTCTTTTTTAGTCAAACCGTCAAATGAAGTTGATGCAATAGAACGAATTTCAGTAATCTCCCTGTTTGGGAAAACACCTTCAAGATAAACTTCAGTTCTTCTCAATCTTGGGAGATAGTTATCTTTAAGGTCATCCCATGATGGAAGTTTTTTGAGTGCAGCATTTTTCTCGTCGAAACTCATATTGTTGTTTACTATGGCCAAAACATCATCCTTTCCATTCATATTGGAAGCTGACATAATTCTTTTTAAACCCACCCAGTCATCACCGTTTTCATCAGGTTTTTTAAAGATATCTTCATCCTTTACAATACTAACGTGTTCTTTTTCGAGGATTTCTTTTACCTCTTTATAGCCACTTTCAGCCCTTTCATGAGTAAGTTCAAGATTCCTTTTTAGTTCTCCATCAGGCGAAGCATAAGAATGCAGTGTAATATTGGTGATCCTGAACTTAGGGTTGGAAACGATAGAATCAAGGAGCCTGGCAGCAGGGCCTATAAAAACAGAATCCCTAAGGAATCCTTCATTAATAACATAATAAAAGATAACCCTGCGAGCACCTCCTACTGGGGTGGTATTGTCATAATAATATAAGTCATCTGTTGGGGCAACCGTAAGGGCTGTTGTGATCGTACCAAACAAAGAATCTTTCTTGCTACCGGAAACACACTGATCTAACTCTTCGTATTTGGATACAAATTTTATAGTATAATCGAGTGTTAACATGGATTTCTTCATATCAGGAGTGTATTCCACGCGCTGATAATAAGAAAAACCACCACCTTGCTTGTAGCTGATTTTGGTAGCGCCTGCAACTCCCGTCACTTTTTCACCTACAAGGTATTTAGGTGGAAGCGGTTTTTCCTGTGTTCCATAGCGCAAAATTGGTTGGAACTTAACTGAAGCATTTTTGGCAAAGGTTCTAGGCGGAAACTTGCCCGTAATCTTAACCGTAATACTATCGCCCTTTACTTCGAGGACTTCAGGTTCGGCCTTGAATTTTACCTTCTCCAGGGCAGCGGACATCTTTTTTGGGCTGTTACAGGATGTCATAATAACGCCAGCAAACAAGCCAAATAGAGCCAATTTAGAAAGGTTTAGTCTGGTAGTATTCATAGAATATTGGTTTTTTTTATACATTTGAAGTGAATTGTTTCTGGTACAGTTCATATATTCATTGGCAAAACTAAATAAATTTTAAATACAAGCTATTGCTTCATAATAATTTTATATTTCTCATCAAGGTTCAGGGCAAAAACAAAATCCCTGATTACGTGCAACTTAGGGACGAAGATTACAAGCTCATGGCCTATTTCAGGGCCGATAGACCTGAAAAAACTCTTGCAAAATGTGGCTTTGAAGATCATATCTCCCGTTTTATCGAAATTATTAACAAAATGCCCTTTGGCAGAATGACTAAAATTTCACTTTTATGAGCGAATATCTGGTTCATTTGGTAGGAGTACAATTATACCACCGAAAAAGTTTAACGCTCTCAGATATTAACCTGAGTATTTCCCCGGGGGAATTTGTTTACCTGATTGGAAAAACGGGGAGCGGAAAAACGACCTTGCTAAGATCTTTATATGGTGATATTTCTGTTACAGAGGGAGATATAACTGTGGCTGGATTCGATCTTAGGAAAATAAGCACCCGGAAAATTCCATATTTAAGAAGGAAACTTGGCATTATTTTCCAGGATTTTCAATTGCTTACTGACCGCAGTGTAAAAGATAATCTTGTGTTTGTAATGAAAGCCACAGGTTGGAAAAGCAAGCAGCTTATTGACCGGCGTATTGAAGAGGTGCTCAATATGGTGTCACTTGAAGGGAAAGCTTATAAAATGCCACATGAACTCTCTGGTGGTGAGCAGCAAAAGGTAGTCATAGCAAGGGCATTGATAAATGATCCGCTTGTTATTATTGCTGATGAACCTACCGGGAACCTAGATCCTGATATTTCTGATGAAATTATCAATTTGCTGCATACCATCAAAAAAGATGGCGTCGCCGTTATCATGGCCACACATGATTACCGGATTATTGAGAAATTTCCTTCAAGGATTATTAAAGTTGAGGACAATAAAGTGGCGGAGTTTAACTGATATCCTCAGTTTTGATGTTGAAACATCATTAATACCTATCTGACCGCATGTAATGGTTCAATGATTTCATTTGTTGGCATTTTAATCTGCCTGGCGAAATTTGCTGCATTTCTCTCGTTGTTAAAATGAACATTCAGGTAGGATTTTCTGGATTCAATTTCTTCTTCAGTAAAAGGAATATCTTTTAATTTTAGAAGTGTTTCCCTCGTGTTCTTTGGGGTGCGCGCAATATGACACATAGGTTCAAGGCCTGTATGGTGTACCATTGCATCATTTACAATACAATGCCTCCCCTGGAAAAGTACATTTATTAACTTCAGTTTCATACCTGTATTCTGAAACGTCGGCAGTATATTGATATGGGCTTCCGATATCAGGTTTGATATCTCCCCGGTTCCAGCTTTAGGCAGAAGATTAATATTGGGGCATTCTTCTACGGCTTTCCTCAATTCTTTTGATGGATTCATCCCCGCAATGATCAGGGGATAATCAAAATCCTTAAATACTTCCTTTGTAAGATAGAGAGCGGCTTCATTGTTTTCTCCAATACCAAGATTGCCATGGTATAATGCAAATTCACCCTTGCCAGGGGTAGAAGTCACACTATTGTTGGCATGAAATGCCGGCAAATAAATGACATCATCAAACTTCATTTTTAAGCTTTGATAATCGTCAGGAGAAATGGCAGCAATATATTCTGCACATTCCAAAACCTTTTCAAAAGACTTCAAACGAGAGGCTTCCGAATAAAAAAAATATTTCTTAAAAATATTCCGTTCAATACGGGCGAGGCTACGGTAATATATGTGCTCAATATTGTGCATCCGCACTATTTTCATCCTGTTTTTAAGGGCAGGATGCTCCAGGTAATGGCAGCAATGCAAGCCTTCAAAAATAATCGGATAATCGTCTTTCAGAAGGTTTTGCAAAATTTCAGGCGTATTGCGTGTAGCAACAATATAAGGCTGGCGGGTGAAGTAGGGGTCTTTAAAAATCTTACGTTTATAATAATATACTTTAAAACATAATTTTTCGAGTTCAGGGCTGGCTGGTCGTCCGTATTGATAACAATGCAAGTGAACCCTGATACCCAGGGCTGCGATCGCCTTTAATTTATAATAGACATCTATGACCCCTCCATAGTCAGCGGGGAAAGGAACGTTAAACGAAATGATGTGAATATCTTTACCGGATGTCATTGTATATGTCTATCAGTTTTTTTTCTTCAGTCTCCCAATTGAATATTTCCCTTGCGATCCGGCAACTCTCCCGAATCTGTTCATAATATTTCGGATCATTCAAAACTTTGTCCACAGATAATACGATTTCAGCGACCGAAAGGTTAGTCATAATTCCAACATGATATGTATTATTAATAGCTTCATACTCTGGAAAAGGGTTTGATAATCCTGGCACACAAGCATGTACGTAGTCAAAAAATTTATTGCTGAGGGAATAGTAATAGCTCTTGCCAAGGTTCTCAAGCAAGTTGTAGCCCAAAAAGTCTTTTGGGGTTACAACTTCCAGTTCTTCGGGGCTTAACATCCCCAAAAAAATAACCTTATCCTGTAGGCCTGAATCCTTGACCAGCTTTCTCAGATATGTGCTCAAATCCCCTTCCCCCGCTAATAAAAGGCGTAAAGGTAATTGTTTCATACTTTCAATCAAAATTTCCAATCCTCTGCCTTTGTTGAGTGCGCCCTGGTATAATATAAATTTATCATCATCCTGTTTTTGTTCCACATTAATCTGCCTCAAAGGCGGCGCATTCATGATGACAAGAAACCTTTTATGATATATTTGTTCATACAGTTCAGCCAATGATGTGCTAACTGTGTAGCAAACATCCATTTTAGGCACAAAGGTTTTTTCTACCCATTTCCAGATATTCTGAACGACCGGCCGTTCCATGACTTCCGGTACTTCGGTGAAATACTCGTGTGCATCATACACCAGTCTTTTGCCTCTTATTTTACCGACTATGGCGCACGGCGCAATCGTATCCAGGTCTATTGCACAAATAATATCTGTTTTTTTAAACATCAGGTACAAAAACAGCCTCATGTTATATTCAATATAAAACAGCTTGCCTTTGGTGAAGAAGCAAGTCAATCTTGTTTGCTCAAAGCTTTTAGAAAGATTTGGCTTTGATTTTTTTAACTTTCTGCCGACCAATGTAACAGAATACCCTGCATTCTGGAGGCTGCCGCATATCCTGTGCATCCTCCGATCGTTGTTCAGATCGTTTGTTACTGCGAAAACAATCTCTTTCATGAGTTCAATTCCAGGTATTTATTGTTCGTCAACCGGATAACTTTCCGGTCAATCATCCAGCGTACGGTTTCTATAATACGTTTTTCATCTATCTCCGAGTGGGATGCTATGAGTTCCTCAACAGCCCTGCTCCCTGATTTCAGCTCTTTTTCTATCAGGATGTGGATGTTTTTCATGTATTCTTCAGAGGCAATGTTTTCTTGCTTTGTGATGCAGTAATCGCAATGCCCGCAGTCATTTTCTTTGTCTTCACCAAAATAAGTAAGGAGTATTTTGCCGCGACACCTGTCTTTTGCAGTGACATAATTCAATATACTTTTTCGTTTTTCTTTGTCTGCTTTTCTGCGGTCTTCCAGTAGCGCCATTCCAAATGAAAGGTTGCTTGCAGGCAACCTGGGCATTAAAAAGGTTAGTTGTGGGGACGCATTAAGCGGCAGATAGTCAATCATTTTAAATTTATGAAGCTGTTGCAGGCTGTCTATTACTTTTTTGCCGGGAATGTTTAAGCGTTTTGCCAGTTCATTTTCATTTATGGATACGTAATCTTCAAAACATCCCCCATAAGAACGCAATATCGTTTTTATAAGCGGTTCATAGCCAGGGTGGTTTAGCTGGAATTCATAAATAGTATTATAGTCAACCAGTATCATCAGCCTTGATGGCATGAAAACAGATTCTGATAAACTTATATACCCGGCATTTTCAATTTCTTTTAATGCCTTGTATGCCTGGGCCAACGCAAATTGATACCGCCTCGAAAATTCGGTCATATCAAAATCAAAACTTTGGCCCGCACCGCTTTCTTCGGGTAATGACAGGAAATTGCCAAGTGCCTGATAGACTTTTTTCAGGAAAGCAAGGGTAGGGTAGTTATCCGTATTGGATTCAATTTCCTCTATATCATGACTGTTGACAAATGCTACCGCAAATGACCTGTTATCATCCCTGCCGGCCCTGCCTGTTTCCTGGTAATAGGCTTCGAGGGTTGGCGGCATGTCATGATGAACCACAAGCCGGACATCAGGTTTGTCAATTCCCATCCCGAAGGCATTGGTGCATACAATGACCCTTAAATCACCCTTTATCCATTGTTCCTGCTTTTTACTGCGCTCCTCGTATGTAAGCCCAGCATGATAATAATCCGCTGAAATACCATTGACCCGAAGGCTGTCAGACAATTCTTTACAGGTTCTCCGGTATCCGCAATAAACAATAGCGCTACCCGGTACCATTTCAAGCAACCTGGCCAATCTTCCCGGCTTGTTTTCCTCGTTCATCACGCTGTAAACGATGTTTTTGCGTTCAAAGCTTTGTTTGAAAACATTGCTGGTTTTGCCAAATAACAGCTTCTCACAAATATCCTTTTCAACCCGAGGTGTCGCCGTGGCACTCAGCGCAAGTACAGGAACATTCGGATAGAATTTCCGTATCTCGGCTATTTTCAGATAGGGCGGCCTGAAATCATAGCCCCATTGGGAAATGCAATGTGCCTCATCAACGGCGATAAGGTTTACATTGAGTTTTGCAGCCCTTTGTATAAATATTTCAGTTTCAAGTCGTTCCGGGGAAACATATAAGAATTTATAATCACCGTAAGCGGCATTATCCAGCGCAATGTCAATTTCGCGGGAATTCATGCCCGAATAGATATAAATTGCCTTGATGCCTTTATCTTTCAAAGCATCCACCTGGTCTTTCATCAAGGCTATCAATGGCGATATCACCAGGCAGATACCGTCTTTGGCAAGGGCCGGTACCTGGAAACAAACGGATTTGCCACCACCTGTTGGTAGCAACGCAAGGGTATCTTTCCCCTCCATCACGGAGTTGATGATCTCTTCCTGAAAAGGCCTGAAAGAATCGAAGCCCCACCATGTTTTTAGTATTTGATTTAAAGAGGAAATGATCAATGATCAGTTATCAATTATCAATGGTCAATTTTGCAGAGTATTGCGTCAGCCAATTTGCACATTTGCATATCGGCACATTTGCACATTGTTTTAAGCGGCAGCTTCCTCCGTCTGCTGGCTTTTCTGGAACATCGCCCTCGCTTCATTGATAATGGCAGCTATGATCTGTACGATATCCCAGATCTCATGTACCAGTCCTTCTACCTGGTCAAGAACTTCACGTATTTTCTGGATGGTTTCATCAATGATCTGGATGATCTTTGAATCCACGTATTCCTTAAATTCAGGGGCGATGTTATCGGTATTCGTTTCCATAGGTCAAATTTAGTAATATAACGTTGGACGTTGCAAAGATAGGAAAAAACAGGAGTCAGGTATCAGGGGTCAGGGGTCAGGAGAAACAAACGGGCAAACCTGACTCCTTACTCAAACATCGTTATCGTCCCTTTGAAATAGCTTTGTTTGCCGTTGTAGTCTGTCACGGTGATAAGGTAGATATAAACCCCTTGCTGAACGAATTGTCCTCCAGAGGTGCCATCCCAGCCCTTCCCCTCAGTGTCTCCCGCAGGGGACACTGAGGTCTTATTCGCATGGGACTCTGAGGTCTCATACACGAGTTCTCCCCAGCGGTTATATATCCGCATGGAATAATCCTTGATATGCAAACCAACAGGGCCAAATTTATCATTCACCCCATCCTGGTTGTAAGGCGTAAATGTATTCGGAATAAATACTGTCGCATCCTGGTGGACACATTCTACTGTGGATCGTGAAAGCTGGTTGCACTGGCCCGGGTTTTCAATGGCCTGTACCTGGTAGCAGAAATCTATGGTACTGTCGCCCAATTTGCTGTCGGTGAAGGCTCCCCTCTCCTCAAGGAGAGGGGCCGGGGGTGAGGTAGTCCCAATCAATTGCCAACCCGTACTGTCCTCATTTTTATAGACATTATAGCTTTGCACACCGTCATACCAATCGCGGTAACTGTTCCATGAAAGGTCGTTATAACCGGGTTGGTTTTTTGCATTTAGAATAATGATACAACCCTGGTTACTGGCATCACTCTGGTTGCCGCAATGGTCTCTGGCGAAGATGTAGTAGCAGTCACCTTCATCAGCCAAGCCCCTGACCCCTAAAGGTTGATTTGACTTTTTCCGGGATTTCCGGAAATGGAAGGGAGATAGGCCAGTTTGATGTTTATGTCCTCTTTGCCCACAGTTATCTTGTCTGTTATGATTTCAACGATGGATCGTTTTTCTTCGAATGGAATGAGAGGCCATTGGTGGTATAGGTCTTTTGCACCTTGTAATACTGTTTCAGATGAGAGATATTGAATCTTAATGAAGTCAACGGAGGCTTGAAGTTCGGGTAACTGTGCATCCAATTGTTGCATTCTTTCCTCAAGTGGCTTGTGATGAAGAATGAAGTTTTCTTTAGTCATTTCACCATTGAGCCTCATATTTACCAAGTCTGACATTCTCTTTCTGTTTTTGACAGCTTCTTCCGTTAGCACACCAAGCAACTGTTCCTTTTCCTTTATATCCTTGTCTTGATTCTTTTCATATGTAGTCAGATCAGTATCAGTGAGCAGAAATGTTTTCAATTGTGAATGGTAAATCTCGTCAATATCATTTGCCGGAATCCCGATCTTGCAAGCCTTGCATTTATACGTTCCTCCATGATAGACATACATTTTAGTGCCACAGGAGCAGTGGACAAATCCCCCAAGCAAATAGACTGACCGTGGCCCTGGTTTATGCAGTTTCTCCTTCTGTTCATCCATAATCCTGTTGCATTCGTTCCAGAGCTCTTCATCAATAATGGCCGGAGATTGCACATACATCCATTCGTTTTCAGGTTTGAAAGTCCGTTTGCCATCTGGTGTATGGTTATTGTAGTTGACCCTGCGAATGCCCTTAGCTGTGGAATCCCGGAGTATAACGGTTACTGTTGAATCAGTGAATGGCACTCCTTTTCGTGTACGATATCCCATTTGGGTCAGTTCATCCGCAACAGTCTTTTTACGCTTGTATTTCAAAAAAAGCTCATATACCAATTTTCTAACGGGCGCTTCTTTTTCATCTATAACCAGCGTCTTATCATCATACTTATATCCATAGGGAGCAAGACCGCCAAGCGACTTTCCCATTTTGGCTCTGATAGGGATTGATGCAGTAATTCGGGATACTATTTCTTCACGCTCCCATTGAGCCATTGCAGCTATCATGGTATAGAAGAGACGTCCAGCAGGGGTACTGGTATCTATGGATTCATGCAAAGAAATCAAATCTGCATTCTCCTTATTAAATATCTCTGCGAATTCAAGTAGTTCTTTAGTATTTCTGGCAAGCCTGGCTAACTTTGAAAATATGAGGCCGGTAATGTGACCCTCCCTAATATCTTTAAGCATTCGTTTTGCTTCGGGATGCTCCATTACAGCCTTACCGGAGACAGCTTCAAGATGATACACCTCTCTTACATCCCACACTTTGGATTCGGCATAAAGCCGTGCCCTCCTCTCATGGTGTTCCGGTGATTCTCCTTTTGCCTGATCTTCAGTGCTGACACGAATCCAGATGCCAACGGGTTTTTTAGGTTCCATTTTATCTATTTTAATGAAGGTTTGACTTGATTCTGCACCGTAAAGATACAAAGAAAAAGGAATCAAAAGTTCCTGAAAATGAAAAAAATACTACCTTTCACCTTTTACAAGTACAACTATGAAAGTATATATTTTTCGCTGTGGTACTACATTACTCTGGTGCGTAACGGAGGATAGCAGGGGTGCCAACCTCCCGTACGAAAAGTGTACGGACTGGAAATATTTTGGCCGAATTGAAGTTGACCCAAATGGGATATTGCATGATGATCTTGATGGAATCATTGCAGAAATAGAAGAAAATGGATTTTGGATCGGAGGAGGTTCTAAAAATCAATTTTCGGAATGGGCTGAGAAGAACTAATCAAATTTTAGATATTTTGCAGACAGTAGCAAAACATCATTTTAGCGAGGAAGTACTGCAACTGTGAACCTAACAATATCATACTTAGGATTAGAAAAAAGTAAGACAAATCATAATAATCTGAGGCACTAGAAAAGTTTTTAGTGTTTTGGTATCTACTTTGCAAAGTGTACTGAAAAACAATGGGAAAGCAGCTACGAGAATATCAGTTAAATGGTATCAAACAAATATTTGAGCATTGGAAAACTGGTAAGCAAAGTATTCTATTTCAAATGCCTACTGGAACTGGGAAAACAGTTTTATTTTCTTCCATTGTCAAAATGGGAAGTGAAAGGAGTAGGAAAATTCTTATAGTTGTTCATCGTATTGAACTTGTAAAACAAATCACTACTCATCTTGAAGATGAAGGCATAATGGTGGGTAGAATTGTTTCAGGTCGAAAAAATGATTACAGCTATGAAATTCAAGTAGCCAGTATTCAAACTCTTTTTCGAAGGCCAGCCCCCGAAGCTGATTTAATAATAATTGATGAATGCCACCACGCAAAAGCAGAAACGTACAGAAATCTTTGGGTTATTTACCCAAATGCCAAATTTTTAGGCGTCACTGCAACCCCGATTAGACTCAATGGCGAGGGATTCGATGATCTATTTGATGTGCTCATTGAATCCCCATCAATTCAGCATTTTATCGATAAAGGTTATTTAGTGCCAGTAAACTATTTTGTGGGAGCAAATCCCGACCTGTCGGGTGTGAAGAAGCAAAAGGGAGATTATATTACAAAAATGCTTTCTGAAGTTATGATGGAAGGTTCAATAATGTCAGATTTGATTGAAAGTTATCAAGACAAGTGCAATGGAAAGTCTGCTATTGTTTTTGCAGTTGATGTCGAACATAGTAAGGAAATTGTAGAGAGGTATAAAAAGGTTGGTATAGAAGCTTCCCATATTGATTCTAAAACACCACTTGACCAAAGAGAACAAATTTTGTCTGACTTTAAAGAAGGCATCATAAAGGTGGTAAGCAACGTGGAGATCATTACAGAAGGATTTGATTTTCCGGAATGTGAAGTTGTGCAGCTTGCGCGTCCAACAAAATCACTGGTTTTATATCTTCAAATGGTTGGACGAGTTATGAGACCTGCAAAAAACAAAAAAGAAGGCATTATTCTTGATAACGCAGGATTGTGGAGAGAACACCGATTGGCAACCGCGGACCGCATTTGGAGTTTAACAGGAACAAAAAAACACAAAAAAGGAAGCTACAGTACCGAGGAAGTACTTGGGTTAGATGAGGAAGGTGTGGTACGCAGGGTTAACCGCAATAGGCCGATAGAATTAAAAAACCTCAAACTAATACCTTTGTCCCAGGAAATGGAGCGACTTATTGAGTTTGAATCAATACTATCTCGCTCGAGAAAATATGAACAAAACCTCCTACGGGTTTACTTTATTTACAAAGAGAAACTAATAGAGAAAAACGTTCAAATATCGCAAACGGAATTCCAATATATTAAAAAACAGCTTAATCGCTTTAACAAAACTATGCCAAGTGAACATCAATTTAAACCCGGATTTTGGTACAACGAAGAAAAGCAAGTATTTGATTATGATGCGCTCTATAGAATATTGAAAGCCACGGGACGTGAAAACCCACCAACGCCTTACAATATAAACCCTTATGCAGACAATACACGCGACACAACCGCTGCCACAACCACCGCATATACCCAATATTACCAATATGACCAGATGGGTAATATTCAAAAATTCAATCATTTATCTACGGTTAGTGGGGCGAGTTTTAATAGGGTTTTTACTTATGGCAGCATTAGTACGAATAATATTCTGACCAATGTAAATGTTTGGAGCACAGATTATGGGCTGAGTTATGATTCCTGTGGCAACCAAACTCTCCAAAATATGGATTCCAATATGCTATGGGACTATGGAGATCGCATGTATAGCTTTTACGTACAAGCAGGTACAAGCGAACCTACCCAGTATGCACAGTACCAATACGATGCTTCTGGTCAGCGTGTAATGAAAGTTGTTCGTACCGCCGGCGGAGGCTATAGTACGCGAATTTATATAGGTTCTATATTTGAAGAATACTATGAATATAACAGCGGGGGCACATTCCAGGGATACCAGGATGAAATTATGATCATGGATAACCAAAGCAAAGTAGCATCTAAGTTAATTGGTACAACCTACTCCGGGGATATTATGGGGATAAAATATCTGTATCCGGATAATTTAGGCAGTAGCAATGTGCAGTGTGATGGAAGCGGAAGTCTAATTAATCGAGAAGAATACTACCCTTTTGGTGAGACATCTTTTGGAAGTTACGGAAAGAAGCGTTATCGTTTCTCTGCGCGCGAGCGGGATGAAGAAAGTGGATTATATTATTATGGTTCAAGGTATTATATGCCATGGACTTGTCGTTTTGTGAGTGTAGATCCGATGGCTGAGAAATACAGCTCATGGTCTTCTTATTTGTACGCAGCTAATAATCCAATTTGTCTAAACGATTTTGGAGGCAAAGGACCTGATGAAGGAGATGATGGTGGAGGCACACCAGATTTAGGGAGCAATACTGACATCGATAGCTTCGACATAAATGATTACCAGGCTCCTGACGATAGTAACAATCTGGATCAATATCAAAGTATTGATGGTTCTTTTCTTGATTTGCCGTCAGGGACAGATGTTAGTAAAGTACTGCCTGGTAATGAAAATAATTATCAGTTTACCGACAAAACTGCCGCTCCACCGTTAAAAGTCGGCGATGTAACAGGGTTCACTATACACCAGGCTAATGGCCCAGATATATCATATAGCGCGTGGTTTAAGCAAGAAAATGGGCAGTCGCAATTTGCTGGCTATTATACTCAAGATGCTAATGGGCAAAGTTCAAAATATGCACCAACCATGCAGCCAATTGATCTGACCCCATATAATCCTACTGATTCTGAATTTACAGATATACAAGGCAACCTACAACCCGTTCCGGTTGGTAATGGCAATGATGCTGATGATCAATTAGAAAGCGTATCGGATTTACATACGAAGTTTGAAATCGGTACCGGCGGTTTGGAAAATGCTCTCGAAGCTGGGGGCGAGACTGGGAAGGATGCTGCAGAAGGCTTCGAAGCAACTGCTGAAGCTTTGGAAACGACTGGGAAAGCACTGGGAATTGGCGGGGTCATAACTGGAGGTATTTTATCTATAATGCAATTGTATAAAGGAATAACTACTCACGATCATGTCCAGACGGCATTAGGAACTACTTCAGCAATTATGACAGGCATAGCGATATTCGCTTTGGTTGCGGGAGCCTCAACAGTCATCGGAGCAGTTGCACTTGGTCTTACAATAGCGGTTGGTGCATTGGAAATCTCAGGCAAACTCAAGGAAACATATCAGCATTGGTTTGGGGGAAATAAAGTTAATAATCAAATAGTTAGGTAATCATGGATTTAATTTATTATATCGTTTTTTTGAACATAAGAAAATATAAATCAAAGATTTGGAGTAGTAACATGGACCGATATTTCTCGGCCTGCTTGACTGTGGCTTTATTTATTCCGTATGTAGCCTTCGGTCTTTTGGTTCTAGTAGCATTGAATATGAAATTCTTTCATATCAGTGATAGTATTGTCCATCCTATTTATATCGTTCTTTTTAGTTTGTGGATGGTTCTTAGCCTAATAAGATATATTTCCGAGAAAAGGATTGAGAAAGTTTTTAATCAGTTTAGTCATAATCAAAAGTATGAATCCGGAATTGCTGGTTTTTTTTTGATACTGTTTTTTATTGTCGGGCTTGGGTTAATAATTGGATTGTCAATAGTGAACGATATAATCAACCCAGTATGACCAAATGGGCAATATCCAAAAATTGAACCATCTATCCCGGCTCTTCCGGATATGTTCAACCAAACCGGAACGCTCTTCGGGATTTGCAATCCCGAAGTATTGAGCATAAGGATCTGTGATCCGCCATAAAACAATACCTTTTTCCCCCTACCATTTCATTTATCCAAACAAAATGACATCAAGCAGTCCAACTTCACCTGCATAGTTTGCGGCAGAACTGAAAAGATAGTCTTCTG
>Ga0207007_1045_pt1 | contig 32041 bp, 28 predicted proteins | sample Alteio_BWMinCont_85_FD_153487 | JGI IMG/M metagenome (GOLD analysis project Ga0207007, IMG submission 153487) | Enriched cells from forest soil in Barre Woods Harvard Forest LTER site, Petersham, Massachusetts, United States -... | ecosystem: Environmental > Terrestrial > Soil > Temperate forest >...
GATCCCGATCTGATCAACGCCGGCAAGGAAACCATCACCGAAATTCCCGGCTCTTCCTACTTTTCCAGCGCCGATTCATTCGGCATGATTCGCGGCGGCCACGTGGATTTGACCGTGCTGGGCTCGCTCGAGGTGGATGAAAAGGGCAATCTCGCCAACTGGGCCATCCCTGGGAAAATGCTCAAGGGCATGGGCGGCGCGATGGATTTGGTCGCCGGCGCGCGCCGCGTCATCGTGGCCATGGAACACGCCACCAAAGACGGCCAGCCCAAAATTCTCCGCCGCTGCAGCCTGCCGCTCACCGGTGTCGAAGTTGTGGACGTCATCGTCACCGAACTGGCGGTCATCGACGTCACTCCCACCGGCCTGGTGTTGCGCGAGGTCGCGCCGGGCGTTACGCCGGACGATGTGCGGAGGCTGACCGAGCCGCATCTTCACCTGTCGCCCGATCTGAAAACCATTGCCGTTTGAACGGCTGCAAGCCGCCGCATCGCCGGATGCTTCTCGCGGAACCGCCGGAAACCTTGCCGTGCGTGCGCCCCCGCAATACGCTAGGATGCCAGGGAGAGGCGCTCGTGGAACTCAACTCCATCGTGATCGTCAGCTTGCACTCCCCTCGCGAAAAAATTTGGGGCGAACTGATCGGCTTGAATGCCTCGGGCATTACCGTTCGCGGCATTGATCTCAACTCCTTCGACGATTTCGTCCGCCAGGTTCTGCATCCCGAGGGCGACCGTGTGGGCCTGCCCACGCTGTTTTTCCCCATGCAGCGCGTGGAAAGGATCGCTCTCGACGAACCCAGCGGATCCATCCCTTCGCTCGCCAATCTTTTCGAGCAAAAAGCCGGCCGCTCTCTGAAGGACTATCTCGCTCTCTTCGCCTAGCTGCGCTAACATTCTCACATGGCCAGGCGCGTTTTTACCGTTCCCAACCAACTCACTTTTCTCCGCCTCGGGTTCCTGCCGTTTTTCATCATTCTGATTCACGGCCACCGTTACGGCTGGGCTCTCGGCATCCTCGTTCTCGCGGCGCTGACCGACGGCATGGACGGATTGCTGGCGCGCTCCCTGAATCAGAAATCCTCGCTCGGCGCCTACCTCGATCCCATCGCCGACAAACTCTTGCTCTCATCCTCTTTTATTATTTTGGCTGTGGAAGGGCAGATGCGCTGGTGGTTGACCATCATCGTGCTCAGCCGCGACGTCATGATCCTGATCGTCGCCGCCGTCATCCTGGTGGCCACCGGGCACCGGCAATTCCCGTCGTCCATCTTCGGCAAAATCACCACGGCGACCCAGATTCTCTTGGTTTTTGCGGTCCTGGCGGTTGCGGTTTTCCACAATCCCGCCGTGGAACTAACTCGGCAGGTTTTGGTCTATGCCGTGACAGGGTTCACGATTTTTTCCGGGTTTCACTACAGCGTCGTCGTTGCCCACCGCATGAGCCAATAGGGCCGGCCTTGCGCTATGCGCCCGGGCCGGAAAGAAAATAATTCAGCAGCATGAAGGTGAAGCTCGCGCCAACCGCCAGCCCCGCCGCCCAGCCCAGGGCCTGCGCGCGGCCCCGTTCGCTGGCGTCCGCCGGCGGCCGGTCGCTCATCACTTTGCCTAGCAGGAACCCGGCCGCAAAACCTCCGGCATGCGCGAAATTATCTACCGTGCCGCGCATCACAAATCCGATCACCGCTATGTACACCAGCCAGTAGAGGAGTTGGCTACGCAACATGCGCATGCCGGGATTTTGCCGGCCGCTCGTGAGCGCAAGCAGCACGCCCACCAGTCCGAGCAGGGATCCCGACGCGCCGACGCTGAAGTGGCCTGTGACGGAACTGGCCACATACCCGAATATCCCCGTGACGACGAAGATGAAAAAGTATCGCGCCGAGCCGTACAACTCCTCCAAAATCGGCCCCACATCCATCAGCACCCACATATTGAAGCCGATATGCAGCAGACCCCCGTGAAGGAATATGGCTGTCACCAGCCGCCATGGCTGAGTAACATCGTTCGGGGAAACGGCCAACGGTACCGAAGCGCCCATCCGGAAGAGAATCGAGCCGTCGATGCCACCCAAGCCGAATATGGCGCCAAATCCTCCGCCCGGAGCCGCGAAGCCGCTGCGGTTCATGGTCGCCAGAAAACTCACAACATAAAGTGCTGAGCACACAGCCAGGATGCCATAGGTCACTGGAGAAGTTTGCGGCAGGAAACGAGTCAGCGAGCGGCTCGCCGCGGCCATCGAAAATGTCATGCTGGCGCCGCACTGGTGGCATCGGCTGACCCCCGCGCCCACCAGTGTTCCGCAGGCCGGGCACAAGCGCGGTCGCGGCGCCTCGCGTTGCGTTTGAAAAATTGCCGCAATCGCGGCTCGCCATTGTTCCACTTTGTAACGCCATCGAGCGGGAAGCGGCACCGGGTCTCCTTGCAGGCCGTGCAGCGGCCTGTCTATAATACCGGAAAAGTTGCGGATGCCCGCATTTCCGCAAGCGCGGGGAGAGAGCGCACACATGACAAAATTCGAAGACCTTGGCCGGGAGCTGGACCGCGAACTGGAACGGCTGCGCGACATTGCCGAACAGAACCTGGGTCCCAAGACCGCCAAGGCCCTTCGCAACGTATCCTCGCGCCTGACCAGCCTCGCGGAAAAACTTGAATCCAAATCTACGCCCAAGGCGTGACCCACTGCCTGCCGGTGCGCGCGGCAGAAGCAGCCGGCGCCGTCGGTTTCGCTGGCTTGGCTTGGTCCCGCTTCTCGCCGTTCTCGCGGCGCTAGGATGCGGAGCAAAGCGTCCGGCAACCGCCACCGTACCGCCTGCTCCGGTCTCCCCTCCCGCGACACCTCCTGTTGAGTCCTCCTTGGGAATCGCGCCCGGCGCCCCGGGCTTGTACACCGAACAGGGCGTGGCATCGTGGTACGGCATTCCATTTCATGGACGGCAGGCCTCCAATGGCGAAATTTTCGACATGAACCAACTCGTTGCCGCGCATCGCACGCTCCCCTTCGGCAGCATCGTGCTCGTGACCAACATGAACAATGGCCGGCAGATCCAGGTGCGCATCATTGATCGCGGCCCCTTTGTTTCCGGACGCATCATCGACCTGTCGCTGGCCGCGGCCAAGGCCATTGACATGGTGGTCAGTGGCATCGCGCCGGTGCGCATCGAGGTCATCTCCGCGCCGGTGGCGCTCGCCCCCGGTTTCACCGTTCAGGTCGGCGCCTTCAGCGAGCGCGCCAACGCCGAGCGCTTGCGCGCGCAGTTTGCGTCCCGCTATCCCGTTTACCTGCAGGAGTATGATGCTCCGGTGGGACACTTAATCCGCGTCCGCATCGGGCGCGTCGCCACGCAGCAGGAAGCTGAGCAACTCGCCGCCCAGCTCGCCGCCGAAAACGGCTTCCAGACGTTCGTGGTCCGCTTGGATGGAATTCAGTGAAGCCGCGTGAACCTTCGCGCGCCGCAATCCCGGGAGGCCGGCAATGACCGACTGCCTTTTCTGCAAAATCAGCCGCGGGGAGATTCCCGCAAAGCTGGTCTATCAGGACGCCGATCTGTTCGCGTTTGATGACATCGCGCCGCAGTCCCCTACCCACATCCTGATTTGCCCCCGCAAGCACTTGGCCTCGCTCGACGAAGCCGTGGCCGAAGACGCCGCGCCGTTGGGACGCGCCTTAATAGTTGCCAAGCAACTCGCAACGGATCGCAAACTCACCGGCGGCTACCGCCTGGTATTGAACACCGGGAGCGGGGCGGGCCAGACCGTTTTTCACCTGCATTTCCATTTGCTGGGCGGCCGCGCATTTCGCTGGCCCCCCGGATAGAACCCCGGATAGAAAAATTTAAAACGGGATTTAAAAAATAAGACAGATGCGGCGCGGCTTTACCGCTACTTGTGCGTCATCACGTACACGCCGTCCCAGTCGGCCTCTGGCCCTGCAACCAAATAATTCTGGCAGCGCGCCTGGAACATGCGCGCCGGGCCGTCCTCGGGCCATCGCTCCAGCATCTGCCGGAAAATCGCCGCGGCTTCCGTCCACCGCCGCTGGTTGTAGCAGGAGCGGCCCTTGTCGAACATCTCCAGGCGCGCGGGCCAATCACCGGAACCCCCATTACTCGAACCATTGACAAGACTCTTCCGCGAACCAACCAGTTCGTAAATCTTTACCGGTTGAAGTTTGCCCTTGACGCGAATGAGATCCAGCTCCCGGAAGAACAAATCGGCATCGCCACCCGCTGCGAGATAGCTGGATTCGCTGACCAGTAGCCGCGTGCCGTACTCCTTGTTCAGGCCTTCCAGGCGCGCGGCAAGATTGACGGTGTCGCCCATCGCCGTATAACCGTAGCGCAACGACGAGCCCATATTGCCGACCGATGCCACTCCGGTATTCAGACCCACGCCGATATCGATGTACGGCTTGCCTTCGACCTTCCACTGCGCTTGCAGTTCCCCCAGCCGCTCCAGCATTTTCATGGCGGCGTGACATGCGCTGACGGCGTGCCCCGGCTCCTCGAAGGGCGCCCCCCAAAATGCCATGACCGCATCGCCGATATATTTATCCAGCGTGCCGCCGTTGGCAAAGACGATTCGCGTCATGGCCGTGAGGTATTGATTGAGCAGCAGCGCCAATTCCTGGGCGTCGAGTTTTTCGGAGATGGTCGTGAACCCGCGGATGTCCGAGAACATCACCGTAATTTGCGTCTTACGCGGCTCCACCAGCTCCGGATTTTGCAGCAACCTGCGGATGACCTCGGGGCTCAGAAACTGCTGGAACGCCCCGCGCACCTTGCGCTTCTCCTTCTCTTCGACCAGCGCGCGGTACAACGCCACCATGCCGACGTTGGAGATCAGCGTCAGGCTGGGGATGCTGAAATTCAGCCACCAACCTCTTAGAAACGCCCAGTACACGCCGCCGGTGAGCGGAACGATCAGCAACAAGCCCAGCAGCAGCCAGCGCGGCTTGGCCAGCGCCAGCCACAAGCCCAGCGGCAAACCGCACAGAAAAATCAGTATCAGATCCCAAAGCACCTGACGCGGACCGCGCTGGAGAAAGTTCTGGTTCAACATGTTGTCGATCACGTTGGCGTGGATCTCTACTCCCGGATAATCCAGGCCCCCGTACGGCGTCGAGCGCAGGTCGCCGATGCCCGTGGCCGATGCCCCCACCAGCACGATCTTCCCGCGAAACGTGCCCGGCGGAAAACTGTGCGCCACCACGTCGGCCAGCGAAACGTAGTGGTACGTCCGCACCGCCCCCTGGTAATTGATCATGATCCGGCCAATGTCGTCCGGCGCGACGCGTAGCGTCGGCCCGAAATCAATGGCCGCGATGCCCACCGGGCCGTATTCCAGCACCAACTGCGCGGGAGGGATGTGCAGGAACAACCGCACCACCTGGACATCCAGCGATGCGTAGAAATCCCAATCGTCCAGATTGTCGGACCGGCCGTAAGGCAACACCGCCAGGGCGTGGCGCACCACGCCGTCCGGATCGGGTTCCACGTTGAAAAATCCCGTCGCGGCATAATCGCCGCGCAGCGCGTCGGTCAGCGCGGGAATGTTGGCCTCCGCGCCGCGCGGAACGAGGCTATAGGGCGCGAAATCGCCGATCAGCGCGATGCGATCGCGTTTCGCGTTTTGCCGCTCCAGCGCGCGCACCTCGGGGAATGGGAAATAAGCCAGCAGATTGGCATAGTCGTCCAGCGTCTGCTTGGAGATTCCCTCCATGTCCGCTTGCGAATACAGAAAAAAGTTCCCCAGCACCACCGGGCCGAAGCGCTGGATGGCGCGCGCCAGCTCGCCATCGTTGTCATATTCCCTGCGCAGCTTGTCGAGTTCGGCGGCAAGGCGCGGATCAACCGGCGCGCCCCCGCTTTGTTGCTCCGTCAAACTGCGCTGCAGTTCCAGGATCGGCGCGGCTGCCTGATCGGGTTTGCTGAAGGCCACGTCGAAACCGACCACCGCTGCCCCGTCCGCGCGCAGTGCGTCCAGCATCTTGGCGAATTCCACGCGGGGAAACGGCCAGCGGCCCAGCACCTCCTGCGCGCGCTGGTCGATATCCACAATCACGATGCGCGAGTCCGGATGCGAATAGGAAGCCGGCCGGTAGCGGAACCGCGTGTCCAGCGCATTCAATTCCAGCCGCTTGACGAATTCAAAAATCGGCGTCGGCCGGTCGCCGACAAACGTATAGAGATAGAGCAGCGACGCGGCGACCGTGATCGTCAGGCTGATCGCAAAGCTGACTTTGCGTCGCCACCACTCTCGCAGCAACGATCTCGCGTCCCGCACGATTTGGAGCCAGTTTTTGCGCACGCCCTCTGTTCCGCTTTCGTTGTGGGGCTCGAGACGTGCACGGTCAGAAGTCCCAGCCGCAAAACCTAACCGAGGCTAACAAAGTGACCCTGGACACGCAACGCCGGAGGCGCAACCGGTTGCCGGATTGGCGATGGCCGCCACTTTGTGGCTGGCGCGGATGGCGCGGCTCCCGGAATACTTGGCCGGCGCTCTCTCGGCCCATGGAAATAATTAGCTTTTGACAACCCTGCCGTTTGCTCCTGTATACTTCCATCCGGCAAGTCCCCAGCCCAGCCACCGTTGCGACCATGCAAAAAGGTGAAATCTGGTTTTCCCGAGGTAGTCCTGCCGCCGATCTGGCGCAGCCGCTCCGGCGGCGCTATGCCCTGCACCCTGTCGATCCTCCCGGGCATGCCACCGGTCGCGAACGGAATGGCGCGGCCGAACCCGCCGGTCCTGCCGTGTGGCTTGTCGATCCGGCCTCGAAATCCGCCGCGGCGCTGCGCCGGTTGGCTCGCGCGCGGCCCAACCTGCGCCTGATCGCCGTGGCCGATCGGCCCTCGCCGCGCAGCATGAGCCGCGGCGCTTGGTTCGGATGCCTGGCGCGCAATTCCCCGCTGGTCGCCGTGGAACATACCGTGGCGGCCGCGTTCGCAAATATCGCGCTGGCGGAAAGCGAGCGCGCTGCGCGCGTTGATCTCCGGCGCGCCGAGCGCGAGCGTGAAGGGCTGAACCGCATTGGCATGGCGCTGTCTTCGACGCACGATGTCGGCGAGCTGCTGGAGATGATCCTGGCCAAAACCCGCGAGATCACCCGCTCCGACGCCGGTTCTCTTTACGTGGTGGAAACCGTTCGCGGCGAGAACGGCAATCCCGGCAAAACCGAACGCCTCCTGCGCTTCAAGCTCACGCAAAATGACAGCCGGGAGTTTCCCTTCGCTGAATACGCCTTGCCGCTCGACAACGATTCCCTGGCGGGATATGCGGCTCTTCACGGAAAAGTCGTTGTACTCGACGACTCCTATGCCGTGCCGCGGGGACGGCCATACCGCTTCAACCTGCATTACGATCAGGCCGCAAACTATCGCACGCGATCATCGCTCACCGTCCCGATGAAAAATGCGCGGGGGGAAGTTATCGGCGTCGTGCAACTGCTCAATCGTAAGCGTAACCGGGCGGCACAGCTGCTGACGCCGGAAGATTTCAATCGCGAGGTGCAGCCGTTTCCGACGCATGCCGTGCGCCTGGTGGAATCGCTGGCGTCGCAGGCGGCCGTGGCCTATGAAAACAGCCGCCTCTACGAGGATATCGAGCTGTTGTTTGAAGGTTTCGTGCGCGCCGCTGTCACCGCCATCGAGCAGCGCGATCCCAGCACGTCCGGCCACTCCATGCGCGTCTCGCGGATGACCGTGGGGCTCGCCGAAATCGTGGACCGTTGCGCCACCGGAACCTACCGCAGTACTCGATTCACCGCCGACCAGATGAAAGAAATTCGCTACGCCGGCCTGCTGCACGATTTCGGAAAGGTCGGCGTGCGCGAAGAAGTATTGATCAAAGCCAAGAAGCTCTACCCGGCACAATTCGACGTGGTTCAGGATCGCTTTGACTACGCGCGCAAGGAACTGGAAGCAACTTGCGAGCGGACCAAGTGCCAGATCCTGCTGGAGCGGCCGCGCGAGCAAGCCTTGCGGGCCATCGCCGCCATCGACGAGGAATATCGCCGCCGCAGCAAGGAATTCGACGAAGCCTTTGCGGCCATCGCCCATGCCAACGAGCCGACGGTGTTGCCCTCGGGAACGTTCGAGCGCTTGTTTGAAATCTCCCGCTGGACTTATCGCGATCCCCGCGGCGCGCAACGCCCCTTGCTGACGCCGGCGGAAGTGAGTTTTCTCTCCATCCCGCGCGGCAGCTTGGACCCCGGCGAGCGCGAGCAGATCGAATCGCACGTCATCCACAGCTTCAACTTCCTGATGCAGATCCCGTGGACGAGGGAGATCCGCAATATTCCCGATATCGCCCGCTCCCACCACGAGAAGATCAACGGAACCGGATATCCCAATCGCCTGAAGGGCGAACAGATCCCGCTGCAGGCGCGCATGATGACCATCTGCGACATTTTCGACGCGCTCTCGGCTTCCGACCGGCCATACAAAAAAGCTGTGCAGCCGGAACGCGCGCTGGCGATCCTGGAAGATTCCGTGACCAATCATGAACTCGACGCCGAACTCTTCAATTTATTTCTGCAAGGCCGCATTTACGAGATTCCCTTTACGCGCGGCTGATTTGCATTTGCAACGGCGTTCGAGTTTTCATCTTCGCGCACCAATTCACGCTATGAAACGTTGCACCCGCGGCTGGCCGGCTTTGGCGTTGTTGATCTTGGCGACAAAAATCTGCACCGCACAAACGACATCGCCGCAGCAGCCGCAACTTGCGCCGCCAGGCACGATCGTTTTGCCGCAACAAATGATTGCCGGCGAACGCGCCACCCTGGCCGTGCTGGATTCGTCGGGGCGGCTGCTTCCCGGCGCCACGGTGGAAATTCCCGGCAGCGAAAAGATTACGACCGACGATACCGGCCGCGGCACATTTATCGCGCCGTTCCAACCAGGAACGATGACCGCACACCTTGCCAACAATATAACGTTCACGGCCACGATTATTTCCGCGCCGGCAGCGCCTGCGCAAAAACCGACGGCAGGCGCTCTGGCACCCGCCGCGCATATTCTTTTGCCGCGGATCATCGCTCTGGGCGACCGCCTGGCGCTCGAAGGCGCGGGCTTTCGCGGGGATGCGCAACTCGACCACGTGGCTCTCGGCGACCAGCCCGCGCTGGTTCTGGCGGCATCGTCCGTTGCGCTGGTGGCGCTGCCAAACCCTCGTACGCCTCTCGGCAAAACGCAACTCACTATCGAGGTCGAAGGACGCAACCTGGTTCGGACACAAGTTACGGTCGTCGCACTGGTTGTGGCCGGCCCCCCCAAGGCGCTGGCCGCAGGAAAGAGGGGGACCCTCACGATTGAGGTTAACGGCACGGCCGAGCGCGTCGCGGTGGAAGTGCGCAACCTTTCGCCGGAGGTGATTCGCTTCCCGCGAGGAAATGTGGCGGAAGTGAAGACCAGCGGCGGCGCACCCAACATCGCCAAAATCGAACTGACCGGCGCGCAATCGGGAGACTATGCGGTGAGCGCGCGCCTGGCATCCTCCGTTGCGGGTACCACGGTCGCGGGTGCGCCGTAGAAATTCACATTCCATTCAATCGCGCGAAGCAGCCTCGAGAGCTTTTTCCGTTGGGGCGCCCGCAGCCAGTTCATCGAGGGAGTCGCGGGCGCGCTCGAGTTTGCGATCGGCGTCCTGGTAACTCTGCTGGGCGTTGCGCAGGTGAGTACCCAGCTTTTCGTAGACTTCGGTGAAATTCCCCAACTGCTTCTGAAGACCGGAAAGGCTGGAGAGCAGCCGCTTGGCGTTTTCCTCGACTTGCATTCCGCGCAGGCCCAACAGAACGATCTGCAAATGGGAGTAGAGCGTGCCCGGCGATACCGGGACGACTTTTTTGGCGCGGCAGTATTCGTCGAGAGGCGTTCCTTTGGGGTCGGTGGTGCGGAGCATCTCGTAATACACGCCTTCGGAAGGGACAAACATCAGGGCAATGTCCAGCGTGCCCTCGTGCGGCAGGATATATTTCTTGGCGATGGAATCGGCATGGCCGCGGACGGCGCTGGAGAATTTGCTTCTGGCGTCTTCTCCGATGTCCACAAGACGGCGATAGTCGTCGAGCGGGAATTTCGAGTCGATGGGCAAGAGTTTGTCGCGCAGGCGGACCACAGCGTCCACGGCTTCGCCGGTGGAGAAGCGGTACTGGATTTCGTAGTACGCCGGCGGCAGGGCGTCGGCGAGCAGGCGTTCCAGCGCCACCTCACCGAGGGTTCCGCGAGTCTTTGCGCCGCCGAGAATGTTCTCGACCTTGCGGGCGGCATCGGAAAGTTCCAGGCCGGCCTGCTGCATCTGTCCAATCTGCTGGCGAATGTTTCCCAGCATTTCGGTGGAGGCGTGGAGCTGGTCGGAGACGGCCTTTTGCGCGCTGGAGGCCAATGCGCCGGCGGAGGCCATGCCGTTCTGCAACTGCGATGAGACTTGCCCAAGCTGCGCGGTGACCGATTGACCGAGCTGGCCAAGCTGCGCGGTTACGGCTTGCGACTGCGAGGCCAGCAGGGCTTGCATCTCCTGGCGAAGAGCCGCGGCCTGACGACGCGCGGCCATGCCGGACCACCAAGCGGCGGCAGCGGCTGCCAGCGCGACCAGCAGAGCGAATTCGATTCCTTGGGTCATGGGTTGCTTTTCCTTCGCGTACTGTAGCGCGAATCCGCGGTAGCGCAACAATTCACGTCTGACATTCTTACCCCGTGGGCTCCTCGCACCAGACACCTGACTTGCTTACCGCCCAGGCCCCCTTGCCGGGTCTTCTCTTGATGCGCCCTCACCGGGCAACTTGGCGCGCTCGGGGTGGGGGGTGCTGTTCGGCCGCACCCCCCCCACCCCCTTTTTTTTGTAAGTGTTCATTCTGAACGACTTTAAGTCTAGCGTTTTTGTAAGTGTTCATTGCAAAGGGGTTAAAGTGCGATTTTGCGTAAGTGTTCATTCTAGGGACGTTAGGTGTCGTTGGGTTAGGGAGAGGCCCATTCGGTCGCGTTGCTCCCTCAGGGTGCCGATCCTGATCGGATCGGCAGTCGCGGTCAGATTTTTGGTAAACGCTCATGCCCACACCCCGGGTGTTTTGCCGAAAGAGTGCGCAATGGATTGAAAATAAACGGGCGAGCTTTCGCGGAGCGCACAGTAGTGTCAAGGGAATACTAAAGAAAAGGTTGAGATTTGCGGGAACACGATTTCGCGATGCGCTCCTATCAGGAGATCCAGGGAGGCCGCGCGCGGGAACAATGCAGAACTGGAGTGCGAGCGTCATACTTGATGTTAGCAGAGATTACCGCTTGTGTCAACAGAATTGTTATTATTACTTGTGAGTACTACGTTCGAAGCGGGGCATTCGAACGGCGGAGGGGAGGCCAGGCTATGGGAGAGAGGTCGTTCGAATGAAAGGCTACCTACGCGAACTACGGCGCGCGCGTTATTTCTTTGGACGTGAGGGTGTCAAAGTCACCTTTTGTTCGTATACCAAATAACTTTCCCCAATTCTGCCGCAACAATTTGGGGCTATAGTGCTGAATAATCGCGCCGCCAGGAATTGAAACCAGATATCCTCCGAAATACCCTCCTTCATTACATAGGCTAAGCGGGGGAACTTCTACGACAACTATTAGCCGACTTGAATCGCTCATCCAATGAAACCCAACAATATTGGGGTCTTCTCCAATGTCTTGATCTCGATCATGGAAAGTGCACTTGTGACGCCGGTCGAAATCCCGCTGAATAGTTTCATTGATCGAAGAGAGATGCTCAATCTTTTTCCCATCAATCCGAAATATCTCCGTGAGGTAGCCTTCAATGTTTCCTTCACTCTGGGTGAGGTAGAAACTGCGGCTATCGGGAGCCCAAGCTATCTCTGCGGGATATGTGACATACGATTGATCGGAATCAAGGCGTATTTCTTCGCTATCTATTTCCACCGACCAATGATCCTTGACGATATGGATCGCCATGCTGTGATTTGGCGCATCGATTCGAATGTCCCGAGTTTCCCCAGGGTCAGTACGCGGGGCATTTGTGCAAAGCTCCGAGGCTTCGATAGACCAGCGACCGGGTTCGCCCGAAGGCGTGCATCGTCTTGCCTGTCCCCAGGCAACAGAAGGAGCGAGCGCCAAAAATAGGAAGAGCTCCGCGTATTGAATCGAGAACCTGATCTTTGCTGTTGTTCCTGTCGGGTGAAACATGGGATGTCGGCATTCCATCCTGCGGCGAACACTTGGGCGGAGTATACCACCGCACATCGGACACTCAGAAAACTCCATCCTTAAAAACGAAGGGTTGGGGCACCCGGCAGCCCTCATTTAAACAGTTGTCTGGAAATGCTTTTCCCAATTTCCCAGAGAATTACCGCGTCTGGCGTTGTCAACGAAACACCGCGTGACAATTCTTTTTGTGGGTGGATGTAGTTTCGATAGTCACGGAGGACAACACCGACATCTTTTTGGTTGCTGCGTTTGGTCAATAGGTTCAGCGGGTCGGGGTGGCAAAGTAGGCGAAGATGGTTGCGGTGTCCGCGTATCTGGCAATTGCCGTGGGGCTGGTGCAAGCCCTAACTTTTCGCGTGCCCACCGAATGATTCTCTCCTGCTCCTCTGGGCTGAAGTCGCCAAGTGCTGCCGCCACAGCGCGCACAGCTTCCAGGTCGTCCGTTGTCTTAGCCATTTAATGCTCCATTTGACTCTGGGCGTTTTGGCCGTTAGGTGGCCGTATCCCAGCAAATGGATGAGATTTTGACACAAGAAGATGGAATGTCGCTGCGGCCAGTGCGGCCTTCGCGACGGCCTGCGGCAGCGAGGTTGCGCTTCGCGCGGTGGATGTTTACCCACGGCTTCCGCCGTGGGCTAGGTTCTGTCGTCCCTCCGGGACTTCGGAAGGAAACAGCAGATTTCTCGGCTGCGCTCGAAATGACAGCGTAAGGCAAGGCCCGAACAGCAGATTCCTCGGCCCTTCGGCTACGCTCAGGACCTACGGCTACGCTCACGCCCGCAATACGACTCAAGAAAAGGCCTCGCCCTCGACCCGCAACGGCAAACAAGCGGGAGGGATTCCTCGCTCCGCTCGGAATGACGGACGGGGGTAGGAGGGTGCGGGAAGGGGGGAATGTCGCTGCGGCCGGCGCGGTCCCGGGAGGATTGCCCGGGATGCAGAAGGCGCGCCTTCGCGACGGCCCCGCAGAGGCGACTGGGGCGCAAACGGCGCGCCGGCGGCAGCGAGGAGGGGAGAGAGCCCTCGACCCTTCGGCTACGCTCAGGACCTACGGCTGCGCTCGGGATTTCGTCTGCGGGCTCCCGCTGCGCTCACGCCCGCAATGCGACTCAAGGTGTGCGCTTCGCGCGGTGGATGTTTACCCACGACTTCCGCCATGGGCTAGGTTCTGTCGTCCCTCCGGGACTTCGGGAAGAAACAGCAGATTTCTCGCCCCTCGACTACGCTTCGGGATGACAACACTTCGGAGGAAGGGATTCACTGATGAGCAAAACCCCCACGCGCACGTACGGCGCATGGGGCACCCAACGCCAGCCGGCAGCAGCGAGGTTGCGCTTTGCGCATTAAGGCCGCCCCGGACAGGGCGGCGTTTGACTTTATGGTATAAAGTAACTGGCTTTATGGGGTAAAGTAGGCGGCGGAGGATGGCATGCGTACCCCACTTTGCGATCCCACTTACCAATCCAAGAAGTGGCTGGTCTATTTTCTGATGAACCGACTGACGGCCCGGGGAATGCCCTGGCATGATGAAACCGAATTGACGCCACAGGAACTGGCAGCGATCACAAAATCCATCCAACAGTTTCAGTTGGGTGAAGGATCAAACGGAAAACGCCTGCTCAAACGCGGGGAGGAACACGCACAGGCCACGAATGACCCGGCCTTTGCGACTGCGTTGGCGCTCTTCGTAAAAGAAGAACAACGTCACAGTTTGTATCTGGCGCGCTTCATGCAGATCCAAGGAATTCCGCCGCTACCCAGCCATTGGGTGGATACGGTATTTCGCAAATTGCGCGGACTGGCCGGCCTGGAGCTTTCCCTCACGGTCCTGGTAACAGCCGAACTGATCGCGGTGCCCTATTACCGGGCGCTGCGCGACGCGACTCATTCGATTCTCTTGGGGGCAATCAGCAGCAAGATTCTCGAGGACGAAGCGGCTCATCTGCAATATCAAGCATCGATGCTCTCGCGGCTGGCACCGGGAAGGTCACCGTTCCGCCACCGCCTTCTAGGGAATCTGCATAGACTTTTCCTTCTTGGAACAATCGTCTTGGTCTGGTTAGAACATGGGAAGGTGTTCCATGCCGGGAACTATGACTTCAATCGTTTTAAGAATGAGACTCTTCATTGTTTCCGCGAATGGGGTTTTTCGCGGCGCACTTGGATTTCCCGACCGGCAGTTGTTGGCTCGGCGGAGTCCATCCCCTGGGGCGAAATCCAGGGGGTCGAGCGGAGAGGTGGCCGAGGAATGTTGGTTCGACGAACCGGCTAAACTGGAGGGCGCCGAGCGGGCGTAAAAAAAGACAAAACGGAAAAGCCCCGCCGGCCGTCTATAATCTAGGAGCATCCAGTGGCGATCGACAGGGGGAATCGAAATCGATATGAATCACCAGCGAGCTGAAGCGTTGCGGAAATGCAGTACCCGGAAAATTATCCAGTGCTCACTCCTGGCTCTTGCGGCGGGAGCGGTTTTCGCGGGAACGGCTGCGGCGCAGGCCGGCACCTGGCAAATCAACACGCCGGAATCGGCGGTGACGTTCACGGCGCGGCACATGATGGTGACGACCATCGGCGGGGGCTTTTCGAAATTCAGCGGGACGGTGAAGTACGATCCCAAGGACGTCACCAAGACGACGATCCAGGCGACCATCGATGCGGCATCGGAAAACAGCGGCGTGGAAGGCCGCGACCGGGACGTGCACAGCGAGCACTTTCTGTACGCGGAAAAGTATCCGACGATCACGTTTCAATCGAAGCGCGCCGAAGCCGCGGGCGAGGGGAAGATAAAGGTCACGGGCGACCTGACCATCCGCGGGGTGACCAAGGAAGTGACGCTGGATGTGGAAGGGCCGACTCCGCTGGTCAAGGATAAACGAGGCGGCCTGCACATGGGCGCCGAGGCCACCGGCAAGATCAACCGCAAGGAGTTTGGAATCATTTATAACCCCTTGCTGGACAACGGCGGCGCTATCGTCAGCGACGAAGTCAAGATCAACCTGCAAATCGAGCTGGTGCAGGCCGCCGGCGGCGCAAACTAGCTCGCACCCGCCAATCACGAAAAAACCAATAGAGGGATCGCTCGCGGCCGCGAGGGGTGGCGAATTATTTTTGGCGTGCAGCGCCGGCGGCGCGGGTCAACTGCACGAGCGGCCGCGCGTGGGAGAAAGCTGCGGGACGCGGCTGAAGGGTTTGCGGGGCGCGCCAATTGTCGAGCATGGAAACCTGCTGCACGCAGGAGACGGTGCAACGCGGGGCGCAGGGCTTTTCGGTGTCGTACTCGCGGCGCAGGTCGTCCTTGGTGTACTGGAGCAGGGGAATGCCGGGATAGCCGCGCTGCTGCGAACACCAGTGCACCAGGCCGTCCTCGCAAATGTAGAGATAGCGCCCGCCGGAACGGCAGCGCCACTGGTTCTCCACGCCGCGGGCGATATTGTGCTGGAACTGGTTGAAGCGCGAGTAAGAACGCTTGCCCAGGGCCATGACCTGCTCGAAGATTTCCTGTTCACGAGGGCTCAGCGGCTTGAGCTGGCCGTTGCCGTCGTGCAGGACGCCGACGGTGCTGGTGAATCCCAGTTGCAGGGCGCGGCGCGCGACGGCCAAGGCGTCCTCGGGATTTTTGACGCCGCTGCCGAGCACGGAATTGATGTTGACCTGAAATTCGGCGTGCTCGGCGAGCAAGACGAGTTTCTGGTCCAGGACTTTGAGGCTTTTTTTGGAGATTTCGTCGGGCAGGGCGTTGTCGATGCTGATCTGGAGGTGGTCGAGCCCGGCGCGATTGAGCTGGCGGATGCGGGCGGCCGTAAGCAAGTAACCGTTGGTGATCATGCCGGCGAGGGCTCCGCGCAGGCGGACGCGCGCGATGATGCGATCGAGTTCGGGATGGAGCAGGGGCTCGCCGCCGCTCTGGGTGATGATGGCGGCGCCGAGCGCGGCCAGATGGTCGACTCGGCGGAACATCTCCTCAAGCGGCACGGGCTTGGAGAAATCGTCGTACTCGTTACAGTAGTCGCAGGAAAGATTGCAGCGGCGGATGGGGATGACGTGGGCCAGGATGGGATGATCAGGGGAGGCCAAGCCCCAGGCGATCATGCGCACCTCGCGCCAGCGCGTATTGAGAAAGCGCATTTGGCGGCGGATTCGCGTTTGCAGTCGCAATGGTAGAAACCAAGTTGTGTCAGGCTTCAGGGGCTAAAGCCCCCGCCAACCTTTGCCGCCATGTCGCGGCTAAAGCCGCGACCCCCTACCTCATGACCACGCCCAGAAGAACAGCAGATTCCTCGCCCCTCGACTTCGCTCGGGGCTCGGAATGACAACATAAAAAAATACGGACTGCGCTCCGAACCGTCACAGCTAGGCCATGAAGGGTTTCAGCTCGCGCTCGATATCGGCGCGGCCCAGCGACTCGCCGGCGTTGAGACGTTCCAGCATTTTGGCGACGGCGCGCTTGGCCTCTTCCTTGCCGAAGGCGCGGATAAAGCCGTCGAAAATGTGATCGCCGCGCATGGCGTCGTTGATTTCCTTTTCCTTATTGTGCTCGTCAAGCTCGGTGAAGTATACGACGCGATAGAACCCGGAGGAACCGGGGTCGCGGTAAATTTCAAACATCACCTTTTCGGATTGAGACGCCGGAGCCATGGTACGGGTAGCGGTGAGCATGAGGGCCGCGCCTAAAGCACGGCCTGCAACTCTTCCTGCCTGCTCTCGGGCCGGCTTTCGTGCCGGCTCTCGGGCGGCGGTGCGGCGCCGAATTCGGCGCGAAGCTGAGCCTCCAGCTCGGCGATCTTGACATCGATTGCGGATTCCTTGCGCTTGCGGGCGACCATGTCTTCGCGGTAGCGCTTGAGGAAATAGCTGATGGTCTCGACGCGAATGCGGATGGAGCCGGAAGGCTTGTTTTCGTCGATGTCCTTGAAAGAGAAGTAAGGCGTTCCGGACTTGGTTACGGTCTCCTCGACGACGGTGTAGACGGGCGCGTCGTGGCCGCACTTGAAACTGGAAAGCTCGAGCGCAACGAGATTGGGATGGCGCGCGGTGTACTTGGCGGCCCACACTTTTTGGCTGGTATTTTCGCTATAGGAGTTTTTCCAGGCGTCGGTGATGTCCATGGGGCCCTGAATCGCGCCGGCGCGAACGTCGTCGCCGAAGAGGCGCCAGACGATTTCGTCGTCAATGGGCAGAGAACCCTGGGTGAGCACGGGATAGCCGAGCTTCTGGAACTCCTCGAGGATGTCGTGATTGAGGCCGGGATCGTTGTGATAAGGCCGCGCCAGCAACACGATGCCGATACCGTCTTCGGCCTCAAGCTTGCGGAGAATCTCGCGCCCCTGCTTGCGGAGAATGCCCTCGTTGAAATGCTTCATGGCCTTTTCGGCTTCCTGGGAAGCGCGGTGATTTTCCTCAGCCGACAGGCCGAGAATTTCGTGGAAAGTGTCGTACATCTGGCGTTCAAACAGGATCGGCGTGCCGCAGTTGATGAGCGGGTTGAGGAATTCGACGCCCATTTCCTTGAAGAGATCGCTTTCCTTGGTAAAGGCGGCCTTGGTAGCGGCGGGCGTGGCCGTGACCGTGGGGCAGGCGCGATGGCTCTGGGCGTTGGTCAAGTCGGACGGCAGATCGTCAATCATCGGGAAGAAGATGAGGTCCATCGGCTTCTTCTTATGGTGCACGTAGAGCAGGTTGTGCACGTGGGGGATGCCGACCTTGGAGGGGAAGCACGGGTCGATGGAGCCGCGCTTGGCCCCGGCCTTGTAAAGCTCCTCGGAGGTGAAATCGGAGTAGACCAGATTATCCGCCGGGATGCCCAGTGACTCGAAGTAAGCGCTGAACGCCGGATTGCAGGTGTACTGATTTAAGACGCGCGGGATGCCGATGCGCAATTGGGAGCGGCGCTTCATGGCGGCGACGCGAGCCTTCTGGCGCGCGGTCAGGGCGTAGCGCGGCAGGGGATCGGCCGCCATTTCGGGATTGAAGGACTTAAAGACGGCCTTAGCGGCGATCTCGGCCATGTTGGGATTCGATTCCTTGACCGAGTCCATGCCCTTCTTGATTTCGCGCATGGCGTTGACGTCTTCGACCAGCCCCTTGTCGCAACTGTTGTTGACGATGAGGCGCTTGGTGTCCGGGGCGATGGGAATCTTGGATGATTTGAAGGCGGAATTGTCGACGCTCACGCCGGGAAGCAGCTTCACGTCAATGAAGGTGCGCAGGCACTTGTTCTTGCAGAAGTAGCAACGCGTGTCTTCGTTGCGGTGCGAGATATAGGTGATCTTGGCCACGGCTTCGACGCCGATGAAACTGGTCTGGCGGCCCATGGAGTGCAGGCGGTGCGCTTCGATGGCCGCGCCGATGGCGCCGGACTCGCCGCAATGCTCATGGACGATGATATCGGGCTTGATGCCCTTGTCTTTAAAGCGCGACTCGACGAAATCCACCTGGGACTTGACGGCTGCGAGGTTGTGTTGCGTGCCGCCCTGCAGCACGAAGGTGCGGCCGAGCGAAGCCAGGTTGGGAATTTGCGAAACGTAGAGCCAGATGTTCTTGGGCAGGACGTTGGCCAGGCCGGCCAAAATTTCTTCCGGCTTCCAGCCCTGGCGCTGGAAGTCAACGATGTCGGACTGCATGAAGACGGCGCAGCCATAGCCGAAAATGGGCATGGCCTTGGCATTGAAGGCCAGATCAGCGAACTGGTGAACCTCGTAGCCAAAACCCTGACAGGTGGATTGCAGGAAATATCCGTTGCCCGCGGAACACTGGGTATTGAGCTTGAAATCCTTGACGCGCCCGTCCTGTAAAATGATGAGCTTGATGTCCTGGCCGCCGACGTCGCAGATGACGTCCGCGTGAGGATAGAAATGCAGCGCGGCCTCGGTGTGGGCGACAGTTTCGACGATGGCGGCGTCGGCATTGAGGACGTCGCGCAGGATGTCTTTGGCATAGCCGGTGGTGCCGACGCCCAAGATTTTGAGCGTGGCGCCATGCTCCTCGATCTGGCCGCGCAGGTTCTCGAACATGTCCTGGGTGTCTTCGATGGGATTGCCCTTGGAGAGCTGATAGCACTTCACCAGGATGTTCTTGTTTTTGTCGAGCAGGACGGCCTTGGTGGAGGTGGAACCGCCGTCAAGGCCGATAAAGCCCTCGACCACCTGGCCAGGATGAAATTTCGCGGGGACGAACTTCTTGGGTTGGTAGCGCGCCTTGAATTCGGCCAAGTCCTGTTCGTTCTTACTGAGACCGCTACCGCCCTTCTTTTGCTTTTCTTCGAGGCGGCCGACATTCATATACCATTCAAGGTTGTCGGTGCCGAGGTAGATGCCGACAGAGTCGTCCTCGTCCTTGCCGAATTCGATGGAGCCAAGGGCCGCGTAGTATTGGCCGTTTTGCGGAACCAAGATGAGCGACTGCGGATCCACGCCATCGGGCAAGGGAAACTTGCGCTCTTCCCAGATTTTGGGGACGTTGATCTTCCAACAATCCTGCATGCCCTTGATATAGGTGTTGGGACCGCCGAGGAGCAGAACCTGGGGGCGCAGCGTGTTGCCGCGGGTCAGCACGGCCAGGTTTTGCTGCACGATGGCTTCAAACAGGGAGGCCATCAATTCGTCGGGCGGGACGCCGCTCTTTTGCAGGCCGTTGATGTCGGTTTCGGCGAAGACGCCGCACTTGCCGGCCACTGGATGGAGCTTGAGGCCGACGTAACCCATCTGGCAGAGCTCTTCGGCGGGAATGCGCAGCTTGGCGTTGATCTTGTCGATCACGGCGCCGGTGCCGCCGGCGCACTTATCGTTCATCGAAGGAATTTTCTTCTTGCGGCCGGTATTGGGATCTTCCTTGAAGATGATGATCTTGGCGTCCTGGCCGCCCAACTCCACGACGGAGCCGCATTGGGGGTAGAGTTTTTCGACCGCCAAAGCCACCGCGTTGACTTCCTGCACGAACTTTCCGCCGATCAGCGAGGCGATGCCGCCACCGCCGCTGCCGGTGACGAAAATGCGCGTGTGGCCGCTGGCGATGCCGACCTCGGCTTGCATGCGCTTGAGGAACTCGAGAACTTTCTCAGGTTGTTTAGTGTCGTGGCGCTGGTAGTCCTGCCAGAGTATCTTGTCGTCGGCGGGATTGACGACCACGGCTTTGACGGTGGTCGAACCGACGTCCAGCCCGACGAATAGCTGCGTGCCACCCGCGACCTTTGGCGCAACCTGCTTCAGGACAGGAGGTGGTGGAGCAATTGTCGGCTTGGTGAGATTTCCCAACGGGACAAATGCGCCGCCGGTCCCGCCGGTCTCACTTGCGCCTGTGCCGCAGCTTCCGCTTGAGCAACCCATTCAGATTCCCCCGGTCTTATGCCGCAACGCTGGCGCTGCGCGCCGGTTGTCGATCAGTCTTCATACGTTCGGCCACGTGGCGAACAAACGTTGCCGCGCCGCCCACGACGCCTTCGGTGCGCGGCACCTTGTACATGGGCGACTTCATTTCGGGATGTTCCTCAACGTAGGCGCGAATCTCTTCGAGCGTCCTGCCGGTGGCCTCGAGGGAAGCCTTGAATTCCAGCTTGGTCTTGGCCTTGGCTTCGCCGAGAGCCATCTGCACGCGGCTGTGGGCGTTGACGTCGCCCTCGCCGGAGGTTTCGATGGGGAGGAAGATCATGTCCTTGTAGTGGGACATCACCGCGGACTGCGCTCCGTCGGATTGCGTGGAAGGCATGCAACCGAAAGGCTTGAGCGCCAATACCATGTGCGCGAGCCCTTTGACCGAGTAATAGATATTCTTGGCGACTTCGAGGTGGCCCTCGCCGCCCGCGGCGCGCGAATTGTAATAGGGGTGGCCGAGGCGCTGCAGTTCGTATTGATCGACAAGATGATGTCCGATGCCGCCCAAGGCTTCAATGATGCGGTTGTATTCACGCTTGAAAATGCCCTCGGCAATCTTGATCTGCATGATCTTCTTGCGCATGGTCATGTTGATCTTGAGGTGCTTGTCGACGCGCCAAGAGGGAGGAAGCACGGCGCCGTCGGAGAGGCCCTTCTGGTCCTGATATTTCTGCACGACCTGATGCATCAGGTAGCAGATCCAGGTGCCGATGGGCTCGACGACGACCTGCGCGCCTTCCTTTTCGAGGAAGCGGAACATATTAAAGTTGCCATCGCCCTCTGTGGTCTGGGCCCAGAACTCGCCGGTAATTTTGACGATGGGCTTGACGCGAGTGCGGTCGATGGGGATAGCTGCGAAGCGGTCGCGAACTTCGCGCAGGGCGGCCATGATCTCATCGCCAAAAATCTGGTTGAGGAATTTGCCGAGATACTCGGCGGTACCGGAGAAGCGCGTGCCCGCCAGGAGCTTCTTGGTCTTGCCGGTCAACGTCCAGGGCTTCTTGCGGCGCATCACTTCGTGCAGCAACTCCATGGACTCCTCGAGGACGCGGTCGGTATCGCCGGCGTTCACCTCATAGGGGCGTATCTGGTAGGCAACGTCGTTGAGGATGTCGCCCATGTTCAGGGCGTTGAGAATGGCCAGGAAGAAATCGAGGTTCAACGCCAGGCCAGCCTCGGCCTCGGCCTGGTTTAAGCCTCCGCTCTGCTGGAAGAGCAGCACGCGGAACTTCTCGAATCCGGCATTGCGCAGCGCCAAGCGATATTCGGATTCGTACATGCCGAAGCGGCAGGGGCCGCAGGCGCCGGCGGTAAAGAAAACGTAGCGATCGCAGATTTCGTCCTTGGTGAGGCCCTTGGCCTCCAGGTTCTGCACGAATTGCACGAGGTTGCCAACGGTGAAGTACGTCGGGTTGCACTGGCCGTTGTTGCCATATTCCTTGCCAAGCTGGAAAGCCTTCTTGTTGGGCACCGGCACGGACTCGCAGCGGTAGCCCAGGCTCTCGAGCGCGGAGTGCACCAGGCGCTCGTGTTTCCAAGTCAAGCCGCCAAAGAGAATGGTGGTGTGGTCGCGCTGCAGCGCGGTGAAGGGGTGCTCGATGGGCTTGTGGAAGTGCTGGACTTCCTTGCGCTGGAGGCCGGCCTCGCTCTCGAGGCGCTTGCGCTCCTCATTCAGGCGCGTGCGGATCATTTCTTCCGTGGAAAGAATCTTGATCAGGTCACCGCTGCCTGCCGTCTGCGGAACAGGGGCTAGAGTGCTCATTGTCAGCTCCAATCGAAAAATTCAAAGTTTCAGAAGTTCACAAAAACCAATCCGGCAAATCGCAGGGCACCACGGTGCTCCGCTCCCCAGCGGCTAAGCGCCGGATTCCCAACTATTTGCGGTTTAGGCGGTGCGCAGAGAAAAAACCTCGGCGCGCCCCCAGGCCGACCTAAGTCGCAAATTCTAGAGGATTTGCCGGGTTGAACGTACTGGATTGCAGCGGATGGGGGCAATCTGATGCCCGAATGGTCAACTGGCGCAGCGGATGGGAACGGCCGGACTTGCCCCCGGATTGGGCCAAAAGAGTCCCGGGTAGCGGGCTGTTTTGAATTTCTAGAGCTTTCCGGTTTCAGCAAGTTCTAGGGCCTTGCAGAGAGCCTTGAGTACCTTCTGACGTTTCGGCTCTTCTAGCAGGTACATCGGTAAACGCTCAAACCAGCGCTCTACATCCCATCCCCGCTGCCTTCTCCAATCTTGGCCGAGGTCTACCGCAATGGTTTTGGCCGCGATTCGGCTGCTGGGACGTGTCTTCTGCTGGTAGTACTTAATACACTCGCGCAGTTGTTCAATGGTTCCAAATCTGAACGTGAAGGACACAACCCGAACTACAATGACAGGGCGCGAGAACAGATTTGCATTACCGCCGTATATTTTGCGCGGTTCTTTTGAGATTTGCGCCATCGTTGCTTCCCGGTACGCAACAGCTTCCGCCGTTATCTGTTTTTCAATAATCCCACCAATTCGTCCAAACTCTAACCGAGTGGTTAGATTCAAAACAGCCCAGTACCGAGTCTAGGCGTTTCCTGACTTGGGGGCGTAGATGTGGTAGACTCCGGCCAACGAAGCGGGGAATTGCTTGGAGGAGGTTTGGATATGGCAACTGTAGCGGGAGTTGCAAAGCCAGAGAAAAAGACTTCCTGGAAAACCCTATGGATCTTAGTAATCGCAGCAGTTGCCATCGTTGGCGCTCTTGTTTATGTGATGCCCAACGATCCTAATGTCGCGGCGGGTTTTAGCACCCGCGAACTGGTGGCCATCGAAGCGATTCTTTTCCTGTCGGGCATCATGAGCGGACTGTCGGGGTTCGGCTTTTCAGCGGTCGGCGCCGCATGCCTTCTATTGATTCAGCCGGTCCTGGAGGCGCCACTGCTCCAGTCGTTGTCCACCTGTAACCAACTACTGTCTGTGGGCCAGCTACGCGAGGACATGCCGAAGTCGTGGAAATCGTTCTGGGCTGGACCAGGACCCTGTATTCTTGGCGGCCTTCCTGGCGCCTTCATCGGAATCTGGCTGCTCCACAACCTCCCACCTAGACAGCTGCAAATGGCCTTTGGCACCCTTCTTGTCCTTTATGCGCTGTATTCAATCTTTAAGCCGACGGGCACCAAGCTGAGCGGGTTCGATGGCCCGGCAACCGGAGCCGGGGTCGGCTTCCTGGGGGGCGCAATCGGTGGCTTCACTGCATTTCCCGGCGCCGCCGTTGTTGTATGGACGGGCCTGCGAGACCTACCCAAGGCGCAAAACCGCGGCATCGTGCAGCCGTATATTCTTGTGACGCAAGTCGTCGCCCTAACCATTAACGCCATCGAATATCCGGGCACATTCAGTCACAGGTTCTGGATATTACTTGCGGTGACGATACCTGTAGTCCTGCCGGGAACTCTCGGCGGAGTGATGCTGTACCGGCGCATTTCGGACGTAAACTTCAAGCGTGTTTCCTTTATGCTTCTGGGGCTTTCCGGCGTAACGCTTCTTTTGAGGGTGTTCAAGTTCCTATAAATTGGACGGATCGAAACCGGATTGGCAGGGGCCAGCGTTCTGCCGGCCTCGATTTTTCTTGCGCTTGGCCAGGAGCCTGGGGATGAGCCAACCACAATGGAAATGGATCGCACTGCTCGGACCTGCCGTACTCCTGCTGCTCGGGAACCTGCCGGTGCTCGCGACGGTGCTGGATAAAACCGCCAACATCAAGGGAACCAGTCTTCATTACAAGGTCATCCTGCCCAAGGGTTACGCTCCGGAGAAAACCTATCCCGCGGTGCTGGCCTTTCCCGGCGGGCCACAAACCATGGAGACAGTCATGGGCACGCTGGAACGAAACTGGTTTGAACAGGCGGAACAGCGCGGTTACATCGTGGTGATACCGGCGGCGCCGGACGCGGGCTTGTTTTTTGAAGGGGGCGACCGGGTGTTCCCGGAGTTCTTGACCAAGTTGCTTGGCGACTTCAAGATTCTGGACAACAAGTTCCACATCGCGGGCGTTTCCAACGGGGGCCTCAGCGCGTTTCATATCGCCGCCACGTATCCGCAATATTTCTGGTCGGTCACGGGACTTCCCGGCTACCTGCGGGATGCCACGCCGGAACGCGTGCAAGCGCTGGCGAAAATGTGCATCAATATGTATGCGGGAGAATTGGATCCCGCCTGGCTGAATGCCGAGAAACAACAGGCCGCGCAATTTCGGGCGCTGAAGTACACCGTGCAATTCAGCGAGGAAAAAGGGGAAGGCCACGTCATGAGGACGCTCGACGACGACGGCGCGGCGCGGCTTTTCGATCAGTTTGAGGAAGCACGCAAGGGTTGCGCCAAGTGACGCCGCAAAACTGAAAGTACAGTGACCGCCCGCCATGCCGGAAAAGCAGCCGATCCTTTTCACTTTTCACAAAATTCGCGAGCAGGGAGAACAAGGAAACGCCGATGCCTGGCGGGCCTTCCTGAACTTCTACGGTCCGCTGTACTTGCATCTTCTCAACGTCTATTTGCCGGGCGATGGCGAGGCGGGCTCGCGATTGGTGGAGGGGCTCCTCGCGGAGCTGGCCGCAAATAACTATGAACGCTTTCGCGGCACCTCGCGGCAGTCGGAGCGGACATTTCTCACCGAGGTGCGGGCCCTTCTGCTGGACCTGGCCGCAGGTTCATCCGCTGCCGGAGCGCCCGGCGAGGTTGACGGCCAACGCGTTTTAGACCTCGATAAGCTTGCCAAAATCGTGGAGGGTCTTCCCCTGGCGCACCAGGAGATCCTCTTTCTGAAAATGACCGGCTACACCGACGCCACGGTCGAACGCATGCTGCGCATCGCTCCGCGCGTGGCCGAGAAGGCATTTGAGCGGCTGCCGGCAGCCTGCTCGGGAGGGCAACAGCTCGAACAAGACCGCTGCCCGTGGTCCGCCGAATGGCTTGGCGTTTTGCGAGAGGCCCGCGCGGCGAAGAAGGAAAATTGTCCGGAGCCGCACCAACTGCTGCGCATCCAGGACGGCCAGGTGAGCTGGTATGACAAGGAGCCGGCCGAGAAACATGTGGCCGGATGCCTACATTGTCTGGAAAACTGGGCGGCGCTGCGCGAGGTTTCCTACTGGCGGCGCGCGGCCGAGCCTATCTCCGCGGCGCAGGTGGAGCGGTTCATGAGAGCGCTGCCGGTGGCCGCGGCGGCGCCCACAAAACCATTCCTAAAACGCGTATTCGGCGGGTCGTAAGCCGATTCAACTCCGCGATCGCAATTACCTTTGCGGTTGCGGGGCCACCGGCATTCCCTTATTTCACCTGTTGATCCAAGGAAGACCTCGACGCACAGGCATCGCAGCTTTCGATCTGCAATTCGTCGCCAATCTCGGTTGCGGTCCTGCGGATCGTGTGCGCCGGCAATTCCAAGACGCTCCGTGCGCGAAAGTTCGGCAGGAGGAGAGAAAATGACCGCATCTCGTTTCGCAAACCGACCACCATGCTGCCGCGATCGATCAATACGACATCGATCGGGAAAAGCATACCGATGGTGTGAATGGAATTGCCCGGGACAATCCACAGGCCACTCCCCGATTGGATCGAGCGACGGCCCAGCAATCCAACCAGGCGGCTCAGGACGGAACCGGCCACTGCGACGTGCTGGGCCAGAACCGTCCCTTTCGTCCGGTTGAAAACCGAAACTTCCTCGCGTTTCACCGCGCGCCCGTTTCGCGCGCCAGGATGCAGGCCCGGCGCGGCGGACGGATCTAGTGCGCGGTTTTCTTCTTCATCCTAAAAACGAGAAGACCCAAGACCACCACCGCCATCACCGCCGATATCACCCTGATTAACGTTGAACCATCCATGTGTTGCCTCCTTTTGACAGACTGTAAATTCGTAGTACGCGAACCCTTGATTCCACCCGCCGCCCGACCCGATCAGAGAATCACGCCGAAACTTCCCATAATGGTGAGTATGGCGGGCGCAACGGTTACGATAAAAATGCTCGGAAAAATAAAAAGGACCAGCGGCAAGACGAGCTTGATGGTGGCCTTGGCCGCGTTTTCCTCGGCTTTCTGCCTTTGCGCCGTGCGCAGGGAATCCGAGAATGTGGACAGCGCCCTAGAGATGGGCGTCCCGAAGCGTTCGGTTTGCACGAGCATGTTCACGAACGAGCGCACGCTATCGACGTCGACACGTTCGGACATATTGCGCCAGGCGCCAAGGCGGGAATTGCCGGCACGCTGTTCGAGGGTGATCATGAGGAGTTCCTGGCTGAGGCCAGGGTGGCTGATCTTCATTTCCACGCCCACTCTCACAATGGCCTGATCGATCCCCATTCCCGATTCCATGCAGATCGACAGCAGATCCAGCGAGTCGGGAAGACTGCGCTTGATCTTCAAACGATATTTCTTGATGGCGTGGGTCAACCATAACTCCGGCAAAAAGAAGGCTGCCGGCAGCGAACAGACGAACAAGAAGATGGTGTTCTCCCTGACCCAGATAGCCACGGCCATCCCGACGAGGACCGGAAGGATCAGCTTGGAGCCGGCAAAGATGTCGGCGTGATACGGTTTCCGAAAACCGGCAAGCGACAGGCGCCGGACGATACCGGGATTTTGCTGGTGGCCAAATAGCCCGCGAAACCATACGAAGGGCTTGGCCAGGCGGTCGGCTTGCATCCACGCGCGCGACGGCCCGGGAACAGATTCATAGGTCTGGCCAGTGATCTCCGCCAACTTGAGGCTTTCCGGAGAAGGACCGCTCACCAGCATCAAGATGGCGAAGACGCCCAGAGCCACGGCAATCCCGATGATGAATAGCAAAGTCATAGCATCAATCTTTCACGCTTACGATTTTCCGGATAAAGAAGATTCCAATGGCCATGAGCGTCATGCCGGCATACACGAGGTCGAGCCCGATCGGATCCGTCAACAGCTTCTTCTCGTAATTGGGGTTGGTCGCCTCGATCACCGCAAAGACGACGAACGGCAACAGGCACAGCACCCAGCCGGTGATCCGGCCCTGCGCGGTGTAAACTCGCATCTGGCCTTTCAGACGAACCCGGTCCCTCATCACGGCGGAAGCTTTGTCCAGCACCTCCGCCAGATTCCCCCCGGTTTCTTTCTGCACCAGGATGGCCGTGGCCAGAAATCGCACTTCGTCGATGGGGACACGCTCCACCAGGTTGGTGATGGCTTCTCGAATGGGCAGGCCCAGATTCTGCTCCTCAAAGACGATGCGGAATTCCGAGGAAATGGGCTCTGCCCTTTCTTCCGAAACGACCTCAATGGCCGACAGGATGGAATGCCCGGCGCGGAGGGCCCTGGCCATGAGTTCAATGGCAGCCGGCAGTTGTGACTCGAAGCGCAAAGACCGCGACCTTCTCTTCCAATAGAGATAGGCAAAGGGCATGAATCCGGCAACCGATCCCGAGAGCGGCGCCAGCAGGAGGCTGGGAACAAGAAACCTTGTCACCCATGCTACGAAAAACGACAACACCAACGAGACCCACAGCAACGTCCCAACGGCCCAATTGCTCCCTGCCTGCGCCAGGAAAACCTGTAAAGGCACGGCGCCCGGCAATCGCCTCAGGAGACCGTCGACCCAGGGGATGGTGCTCAACGACTGCCGCTTCAAGATGGTGGAGGCACCCGCCTCCACGGTATAAAGGCTTCCAATATCCTTCAGATGGCGCTGCATGTCGGATTCGCCCTTGGTGGGGCTGGACACCCACATGGCAAACCCGAAACCCAGCAGCGCAAGCATCACAAAAATAAGCAGAGGTAACATGAAGAATCCTCGATCGATCAGTCCTTTCCGGAGCGCGCGAACAGCGCCGCAGGCAGAAAAATGCCCGAGGCTTCAAGCTCTTGAGCAAATTGCGGGCGTATGCCGGTGGCGGAGAACTCTCCCAGCACGCGGCCGTCAGCGCCGATGCCCTTCTTTTCAAACAAGAAGATGTCCTGCATGCTGACGACATCCTCGTCCATACCTGTGATCTCGCTCAGATGGGTGATCTTGCGCGTGCCGTCGCTCTGACGGGTTACCTGGAGCACGATGGAGATGGCCGAGGCGATCTGCTGGCGAATCGATTTTTCCGGGATGTTGAGATTGGCCATGAGCGCCATGGTTTCCAGGCGCGCGATGGCGTCACGGGGGCTGTTGGCATGCACGGTGGTCAGCGAGCCATCGTGACCGGTGTTCATGGCCTGCAGCATGTCCAGGGCCTCCTCGCCGCGCACCTCACCGATGATGATGCGGTCCGGCCGCATGCGCAGGCTGTTGGTTACCAACTGGCGCTGCTTGATTGCGCCCTTGCCCTCCACATTGGCGGTCCGGCACTCCAAGCGAACGACATGGCGTTGCTTCAACTGCAGTTCGGCGGAATCTTCAATGGTAATGATTCGTTCGCGATCGGAGATGAAGCCGGAGAGAACATTCAAGAAGGTCGTTTTCCCGGTTCCGGTTCCGCCGGAGATCAATATGCTCAGCCGCGCCCGCACCGCTCCCCGGAGAAGCTCCATCATCTGCGGCGTGAGAGTGTTATTGGCGATCAGGTCCTCGGCAACCAACGGAGTGCGGCCGAAACGACGCACGGAAAGGGCCGGGCCGTCAATGGCCAAGGGCGGAATGATCACGTTGATGCGGGAGCCGTCGGCGAGCCGTGCATCCACCATGGGCGAGGATTCGTCGATCCGGCGGCCCACGGCACCTACAATCTTTTCGATGATATGCATGAGGTGGCTGTCGTCTTTGAACGTCACGCTGGTCTCTTCCATCAGGCCGCTGCGCTCGACATAGACATGTTTGTAGCCGTTGACCAGGATGTCACTCACGGCCGAGTCCTGAAGCAGCGGCTCGAGAGGCCCAAGCCCGAAGACCTCGTCCAAGACCTCGCGGGCCAGCCGATCGCGCTCGGCGGCGCTCATGGGAGTGCTCAGATTGGCGACCAGGTTCTGGACAATGCTCAAAACCTCGCCGCGAATCCTGGAGTCCTGCATGGAAGCGATTTTTTCCAGGTCCACTCGGCTGAGCAGGTCCTGATGCACCGCGCTTTTCTGCTCCTGATACTCCTTGGAAGCGAGCTCCGATCGTCTTTGTTCCGCTACGGTCATCTTTGCCTCGTAAGAACTCCCGGCCTCTTCAGCCGGTGCGCTTGGCTGTGGATTCGACCCTAACCGCCCAGCAACGACATCAGCCCTTTACCACCCTTGGGTACGGCGTCCGGAACCAGCCCGCCGGCAATCTGTTCGGCGCATTTTTCCAGGCTGCGGACCACGTCAAAGTTGGACAATTGCGAGGGGTCGCCATCATTGATGGTTTGGATTACCTGCTTGTACTGGTTCGGTATCCTCCAGAAAATCTGGCTGCGAATGGCTTTTTCGATCTGCTCGTCGGTAATGGGATCCCTTTTGGAATAGCGATTCAGCATGACGCGAACCTCTCCTGGCTCGCCCGATTTGATGAAAAAGTCCTTGTAGCGCACGACATTTCGCAGCGCCGGCACTTCAGGCACGGTGACCACGTAAATCTGATCGGCGCGCTGGATGGCTTGCATGTTTTCCTCACTGGTACCGGGCGGGCAATCGATCAGCAGAAACTCGTACCGCAGACGGAGAAAATCGAGCGTCCGGCCGATGACCTTGGGGCTCAAGGGCCTGAAGGGTTCGGAGGGTTCCGGTGCGGGCAATAGTTCGAGTCCGCTGCGGTGGTGCAGGAGAAAGCTCTGGAGCAGTTCCCCATCCAGCCGGTCGATACTTTCCGCCAGTTGGCGGAACGAATACTTATATTGTTTGGTCATGCCCAGATACAACACGGCATCCCCAAAGCTCTGGTGGAGATCCACGAGCAGGGTATGGCGTGAACAGGAATGGGCCAGCAACACGCCGAGATGCGTGGCCACAGTGGTCACGCCCGCGCCACCTTTGGCCCCCAGGAAAACCATGACTTGACCGCTGCTCTCAGGCTTTTCTCTTCTCCGGCCGAGAATCCGGATCATGGCTTCCTGCAACTGATCGCGTTGCAGGGGTTTGGTTAGGTATTCGGTGCAACCGGAACGCATGGCCTGGATGATCGATTCCGGCTGACGGTTCGCGGAAACCGCAAACAACTCCGTGTCGGGCATTTGTGCGTGCAGGATCTCGGCCGTCTGGCTGGCGCTAAGGTGGCTCTTGTCGAAGTCGATCAAGCAAACATCGGCCCCCAATTGTCCTATCTTTTCCACCCACCCTTCGGTTTTGGAAGGATAGCTATCGGTTTCCGCCTGCAGCCGGGCCAACGGGGCCGAGTTGATGAATTCCATAAGATCGCCCGCGGATTGGGGGTCCAGGCATACGGTCACAATCCGGAGCGGATTCGCGCCCGGGAGATGTCCCAGGTCTGACAGGTTAGCTTTTTCTTGTGTCGCCATGATCGGTGAGCCTCACTTCGCCGCCGGAGGCGGAGGCGTCTTGTTGATTTCTTTCTTGCCGGGGATGCCCTGGTCGTATTCTTTCTTGTCCAGGAAAGGGAGAACCGGTGTTGGCATTTGTACGGCCGGCGCGCCGGCGCCGACCGGGTCCACGATATGCGGCTCGACGAGCACGACCAGCTCGCTGTTGGTCTTTTGAATCGACTTCGATTGGAAAAACTTCCCGAGGATGGGGATATCAGCGATGCCGGGAACCTTGCTCAACAGCGCCGTGGTCCTCTGGTCCAGCAGGCCCCCGATTCCAAACGACTGCCCGTCCTTGAGCTCGATTTCCGTCTCGGTCCGCCGCGTGGAGATAGCCGGAATGGTAAAACCAGATATGCTGAGAGCATTGGTGAAATCGAGGCTACTTACCTCGGGCGCCACCAGCAGCCGGATGGTGTTGTCGTCGGCAATGGTTCCGGTGAAATCCAGACGAACACCGAAGGGCCGGAACTGGATGGTCACGGCGCCGGCGGCGGCGCCGCCCTGAACGATGGGGAAAGGAAACTCACCTCCAGCGAGGAAGCTGGCTTTGGCGCCGCTAACGGCCAGTAGGTTGGGCTGGGCCAGGATCTGCAGCACGGACCTCTGTTCCAGATCCTTGATCGTAGCTCCCAGGTTGATGTCCTGGCGAAATAAGAAAATATTGAGCAGGTCGCTCACGCCGAACGAGGGTGCGGTACCTCCTCCTACTGTCACCGGTCCCGCAGCGCCGGCGATGGGACCGAACTGCTGCGTCGAAACCACACCGGGCGTGTTGGCGGCCCCGGTACTGAAGAGATTGAACCCCAACTGCTGGAGGCGGGTGCGATCGACTTCGGCGATTTTGACTTCTAGCAGGATCTGCCGCTGGTGGGCCGCGGGGCGCTGGAGCGAATCAACGACTTGCTTCGAGTAGACACCGGCCAGCTTGACTAGGTCGTCCTCGACCCGCTGATTGGGCACCGATCCGGAGAGAACCATGCGGTCAGCATCGCCCAGCGCCTCAATCGTCGAATGCGGGTAAGCCTGCTCGATGGCGCTGCGCAGTCCGGCAACGTCCA
>Ga0207007_1046_pt1 | contig 31955 bp, 36 predicted proteins | sample Alteio_BWMinCont_85_FD_153487 | JGI IMG/M metagenome (GOLD analysis project Ga0207007, IMG submission 153487) | Enriched cells from forest soil in Barre Woods Harvard Forest LTER site, Petersham, Massachusetts, United States -... | ecosystem: Environmental > Terrestrial > Soil > Temperate forest >...
ATGGTGATGCTAAAATTGTTCAATCAAAAATTCATGAATGGGAGCAGATTTTAGAAGGAAAGAATGAATCAATTGACAATTTAATATTGCAAAGAGATAAGTTGTATGCGCATACAGATAGAGACAGCAAATTAATAATCAACAAAATAACTATTGGAAGCACCAAAGAACTTATCGTGGTAACACAAAATATTCTAAAAGAAGTATATTTAACCGTATTTCAATCATCCTTTCAAATCGAAGATCCAATTGGAGCACCTATTGAGGATTTGGTGTTAATGTTAGATACGTTAACTTCAGAAAGGAAAAGAAGAATGGAACCACTTAGGCAATCGTTAGAATTCTATACTACTGAAAACAAAAAAACTAAAATCTGAAACGTATGCACCCAGGAGAAAAGGAATTTGTTGATGGCAATCAAAAAGCAGAACGTGGGGATTATGCAGGAGCCATTTTGGAATATAGTAAATCTATAGCTATTTTGCCACTTATTCCCGTTGTTTATAAGAATCGTGGTAATGCTAAATATATGTTGAAAGACTTCGCTGGAGCGTTATCAGATTTTTATACGTTTAAGAAACTTGACCCGAATGATTCCGAGGCATATTACTCTTGTGCTTTAGCAAAATATAAATTAAACAAGTGGGATGAGGCAATTGAAGAATATAATAAGGCTGTAGGGCTTAATCCAAGATACGCGGATGTGTATAATAATAGAGGCAAGGCCAAACTGAAATTAAAAGACGACCAGGGAGCGATTTCAGATTTTGATATGGCCTTAAGCATCAACCCAAATGATGCTGAGATTTATAATAACAGAGGTAATGCTAAACATAATCGGTTAGATTACAAGGGGTCTCTAAAAGATTATCAAAAGGCTATTGATCTTAACCCTTCAGACTATTTTGCCTACAATAACCGGGGCATTTTATTATCTGACCTAAAAGAATACCAAGCTTCTATTGCTGATTATGACAAGGCTATTGCACTTAATCCTTCCTACATTAAAGCCTACTATAATAGAGGAAATGCAAAGGCAATAATTTCAGACTTTCAAGGAGCAATAAATGACTATAATCATGTAATAGAGCAGGATAAAGCACATGGCGATGCTTATTACAATAGAGGTCGCATCAAGATTTATATCGGGAATCATGCAGATGGCATTTTGGACTTGCAGCAAGCTAATGAGTTAGGTGCCGACGATGTTTTTGATCTTTATCGTACAAATTTGAATTAGATTACTCTAAAGAGAGAGAGAAAGAGGATGAGGAGAGATAATGGCTTCGGGAAACTGGGGCCATTATCATTTTTAAAAAAGGTGCTTAAGGGGCAATGGGCTTCAAAAATATAATAATTTTTGGAAGGTGAAATTCGAAAATGCTTGTGGCAGTAATGGCTCATGTTTACCTCACCAAATACGTTAACAAAACATTAAAATGCTGTCAAGCTTTTTTTATACTGAAAGTACAACTGCTTAAACAACCTTCATTTTTTTCATGTCAATTTGTCCCCAATCATCAATGACGAGCATAATGGGCAGAAACGTTTGCCCATAATCAGTCAATGCATATTCTACTTTTACAGGAGTTTCATCATGCACAAAGCGTTGGATAATGTTATCTTCTTCGAGTTCTTTTAAAAGATTAACTAGAGACTGTTTACTGATAGCTGGAACTGCCTTTTGTAATGTGCTAAATCGATTTACTTCTTGACTGATACCATAAATAATCAAAACTTTCCATTTATTACCAATGCGATTAAGAAAATGCGTAACACCACATTTAAGGGGATTAAAATCTTTATTTTTTCTCTTATGAGCCATAGTCAAAATTTATGTACCTGATAACATATGGTTTAAAGCGTCAAAGGTAATATGTTTGATGCATCAAAAACAAAAATTCATGGCAAATAACAAAATCACAACAGACAAAAGTACTCCCGGATATTGGAGAGTTATTTTGAACAATCCACCCATCAATGCTATAGATGATAGCATGTACGATGAAGTGTACGACCTTGTGGAAGAAATTGAGAACGAACCCACTTTGAAAGTGGTAACGTTTGAGAGTGCTAACCCGGACTTTTTCATTGCACACTATAGTACAGCAGAACCACGCAGCCGTTTTGGTAAGCCAAAGTGGGTGGAGGCATCAACGCGACTAGCTAAAAGTAATGTACTCAGTATTAGCCTTATTCGTGGTAGAGTTCGTGGTGGCGGCATGGAATTTACAATGGCTAGTGACATCCGATTTGCAAGCAAGGAAAAAGCAATTTTCGGGCAACCCGAAGTCGGTACAGGTCTCATACCAGGCGGTGGTGCGTTGCAACGACTTCCTTTATTGGTAGGACGCTCAAGAGCGATAGAGATCATCCTCGGAGCGGACGATTACACTGCTGAAAAAGCCGAATTGTACGGCTGGATTAATCGGGCTATTCCCGATACAGAGTTTGATAACTTCGTATCCAATTATATCAAACGTATATTGTCTTTCGACAAGCAATCATTGAGCCAGTGTAAGGAGACTATCAATCACTTTGGTTTAGCAGATAAAGGCCAACTACAAGCCACAGAAGATATATTCTTCACAACATTTGGCTGGCCGGGAGCGCTAGCGCGTTTCCCTAAATTACGCGAGAAGGGTATAGGCACTTATGGCGACTTTGAACTGAACCTCGGTAAAAATATTGCCAATCTGTAAAAAATTTGACCAAGTTAATTACTGCAAAGTGAGGTGTCCATTGTATTATGGACACCGCCTACGTCCCGGTTAAAGTTTAGTATTTCATGGGTTATACTGACAGTACCAAGGGCAATATCACGCCAAAATATTATAATTTTTGGAAAGTAAAATAATCAGCAACCTGGTTTATAACGTTTGCTCCGTCACCAATGGCCGCCGCCATTCTTTTGGCTGTACCTGATCTTACATCACCAATGGCAAATATTCCTGGGATATTTGTTTCTAAAGATAAGGGACTCCTGTTTATTTTCCATTTTGATAAAAACCTTTCATGTTTTTCAAGATCTGGACCCGTAACAATAAACCCATTAGGGTCCCTCAAAAGACGGGATGCCAATCCATCCGCGTAAGGCTGTCCACCGATTAACAAAAACAAACTGTCTACAGGGTAAGTCCTCGTTTGCCCTGATTGTGAATCTCTTATTTCCAATGATTCCAATTTTCCTTCACCATTTATCCTAATAATTTCACTTTTAGTCATTACTGTAATATTCTGCCTGTTATTAATTTCTTCTACCAGGTAACGGCTCATTCTTATGGCAATAGATTCTCCTCGTACAACGAGATTTACTTTTTTGGCAAAGCGAGAGAAATACATAGCCGCCTGGCCTGCGGAATTGGCGCCGCCAACCACATATACCTCTTTGCCTTCGTTGCGCTTTCCCTCGGTCATTGCTGATCCGTAATAAATACCAGAACCTAAAAATTTTTCAACTCCAGGCACCTGAAGCAGCCTGTAGTGGACACCAACAGCAATAATCACCGATCTCCCAGAAATGGAAACGTTGCTTGATATCGACACTGTGAAACCATCGTTCCTTTGAATTATATCTGTTATTACAACAGGAAGAACAAATTCAACCCCGAATTTTTCTGCCTGTTTCCTGCTGCGCTCTGAAAACTCTGCACCTGTAATTCCATCCGGGTGCGCGATTAGGTTTTCAATAAGAGAAGTAGAACCTGCTCTGCCACCAGGAGAATGTTTTTCGATTACCAGTGTTTTCAGACCTTCAGAACCAGCATAAATAGCTGAAGCCAGCCCAGCAGGTCCCATGCCAACAATTATAAGATCATAATTTTCATTCTTCGGAATACAGTGGAGTCCAATGGCACTTGCCACCTGAAATAGATCAGGATCTTCAAGCAGGTATCCATCTTCGAATACAAGGACGGGGTACTTTGCATTTTGAATCTTATGTTTCTCTATTAGTGGTTGGGCTTCGATGTCATGATTCAAATCGAAATATAAAAAATCGGCTAGGTTCCTGTTTAGAAACTCTTTTATTTCATACGTTTTAGAAACATTTTCCTTTCCCAGTAAAACCAGGCTTCCATGAATCAACATACTGAATCCAATTTATTTAATAACATTATTGCATAATGCTCACTCAAGATATGCTCACACATAAGCGAATTACGTTAAGCTAATTTCGGCCATTTTATAGAAATAGCAAAAAAATTGGACCGAATTATCTTAACATCGGTCCAATTCAACATTAATTGTCTTGAAGGATGTAACATCTTCATCAAACCAATTCCTCTTGCTTCCAGGAGCTCTTTTTTAATTATGAGCTTCTTGATATGTAAAATAACAAAGCAGGGATGATAAATTCATTCCTGCTTTTATTCGCTATTCGCTTAACTTATTTCTTCCTAACCATCGGGATTTGCAAATTGTCAGGGCGGTTTTCCACCTTGGCAAAACTGCGTCCATCAACATGTTTGGCTCCCCAAAACATCATATCGTTTGAGATATAAATTAAATCGAACTCCCCATAAATCTGCCCTTCTGAAAGTCCAAAAGGGGCAAATGCTTTACCCAATATACTTTGAGTTTTGTTAACTTCCCATTTATCAAAACCCTTACTGGCACCCTGGTTCATGGCGTCGGCAAAACCTTGAATTAGTGGAGTTATTTCGTAGGCTTCGTCTGCTATATAGTCTATTTTTTGGGCACCGGCTGCAATGGGATGTTCGCCTTGCCAAACAGTATGTCCTTTAAGAACAATCTTAACTAGCGGCACTTTACCGTAGGCATCGGCTGAGTTGATCATTTGAAGAGTAAATTTGCCGTCAGCCGAATACGTAAAATCACGCGTTAAATAAAATGGCTTCATGCTGCCATCTGCATTTTTTGATATGCTTGGTCGTACTTCAGGAGATATGCTAACCCATTCTCCAACGGATAATTTTTTAACTTGTTCAGTAGTCATGTTTTTTTGTTTAATAGATTTTTCTTTCTTGCTTTGTTGCACGGTAGCGATTGAAACTAATCCGAAGATTAGTAATGTTATTGAGGGCAATAAAATCCTGTTGTTCATAGCTTATGTTTTAAACATTAAAATAGTTTCCTGACTGTTCACCTTTTTAGAAAGCAGTGCAAAACTATACATTGAACGAAACCTTAAAGTGCAAAATTCAAAGTGATTTGTGCAAAAAATAAACTTTTATTGATCAGCTATCATTATAACGCTTAATAGTTTTTTGTCCAAACCCTTTGCTACTTCCAATACTTTCTCATTCCCAAATTGTCCAAACAATGACGATGGTAGGTCATATTCAACATATGAACGGTTGTTATCTCCTTCATAGACAATTATGCGTAGAGGAGCATAGAGAGCTGCTCTAATATCGTGTTGTGTCATTTGAATAGCCGTCAGTGGATTACCAATAATATATTGCTTTGCCTTTCTAGGCTTGTTATTTATTTTGAGCAGATCGCCATGGCGCTGCACTCCAAATAGGATCAATCCGGTATCTCCGGAAAGACTAGATAAATATTCTTTAACCAATTCCGGATTATCTAGAACATCATCTGCATAATTGTTATCCAAATGCTTCAACAGGGCTTCCACGTTTTTAGTAAAAGCGTCGTAATTGCCCTTTAATTGTATACATTGGTGACTAACATTGATTGTTTTTTCCATGACTTTAAATTTTAATTAGTAGTAGTCGTTTTAATATTTTAAATTCCAGAGAGATATCTTCCTTTTATAGCAGATAAAACCCGTCATTTTAAGAAACCGATAACTTCTTCAACGAATAATTGAGGGTACTGGAACAAAGATCCATGACCAGAATCCGGGTACAAACTGAGCCATCCATCGCTAAGCTGTTCAAAAAGTGTATAAGAGTTGTATGTAGGTATCACCTTATCATTGCTTCCATTTACGATTAGAACTGGGAAGTTCATGGCCTTAAGATCAGGATACGACTTATTAACGTCTTTGCCCCAATCAACAATCGCTTTCATTTGGTTGCGAATTGCATCTACAGTTGTACCAGGGTCTCTTCCTATTGTTCGCAGGGTCAAACGGTTCCAATATTCATGTCCTTTTTTGACGCTTTTTTCAGAATCCGTAAAAAACATCCAAACTATACCTTCACCCGCTGGTTTTTTTTGGCTCGTAGCTAAAGTTTGTGGTAATATGTCCAATCCTCCGCTCCCTTGTGGCCCAGTACCAACCAAAATCATTTTCCTTATCAATGAGGGTTTTTTAAAGGCAACACGCTGCGCGACAAACCCTCCAAGGGAAAACCCAAGGACATCAACTTTGTCGAATGACAAAGCCTCTATGAAAGCAATTGCATCATCAGCCATTGCATCTACGTTATCAGGGGTATTTCCACTGGTTGAACTAATTCCAGCGTTGTCAAAAAGCACTACATTATGTTCTTCAGCCATACCATCTGTAACCATCGGATCCCAATTGTCCATAGTCCCAGTGATATGCTGAAAAAAAATGACAGGAATTCCTGAATCCTTGCCAAAACTGCGGTAAGCGAATTTTATGCCTTTTGCTTCGACAAACTTTGTCTCGGCTGTTTGATGTGTGGTTTTCATTTTGTAATTATATCAAGTTTTATAATTAAAATTCAACTCCTATCATGGAATATCTGTTTGCCTAAACCTTTGGAAAAAGAAGAACACAATGATATTTGAAATTATTAATGCCGCATACGCAAATCCTAGTGAAAGCTGGTTTTGTACTGATAAAATGCTAACCATCCCATAAGCTAAAATTGAGGTAATAATAAACAGGGTACCGCCGGTCAAGCCACTAACAACACCCCCATGACTTTCAAAACGACTAAGACACCACGCAAAAAAATTGTTAAATAAAAAGCCCGAAGTAAGGTGCATCAATATCACAAAAAGCATCATAGAATAGATATTGGAAGTCAGCAAGACGGAGGTGGAAATCATTCCTGTTACGATGAATATCTGTAAGCCTATTGCAACTATAAATTTTTTATTGCGATATTTTGAAAGGAGTGCTCTTGATATAATCCCACCTGTCATAAGTGCAGCGCCGGATAGCAAGGCACTATATCCTGTTACAACAGCGGACTGATGAAAAACATGCTCGATGATAAAAGGACTGGACAAACCAAACATTATCAACATGCTATAACTTATCGAAATCAATAGCAGGCCTAATGTGTAATCTTTGGTTTTGAGCATGTACATATACACCGAGGAAATTGATTTTATGCTAAATGGTAAGAAATCCCGCAACGATTCACCACCAAAAAGGATATCACCAAGCAGGATAATCAAGGTAAATATGCCTAAAAAGTAAAAGTTAGCCTGCCAGCCAAATATATCTTGGAGATATCCGCCTAAAAAGGGGGCTATAATAGGAGCGGTAGCCCATACAATACTAAACATGCTTATATAGCTCTTTAACGTTTCACCTGAGTATGTGTCAATAAAATATGCTCTTTTAGCAACAACAATAACTGCGGCGGAAATGCCCTGTACCGCTCGCAAAACATAAATAAGAAGGATACTGTGTGACAGCGCTATAAGAATGCTTGACAAGGAAAAAACCAAAAGAAATGTAGTACATAATCTGTACCTTCCGAAACTATCTAAAAAGTTACCAATAAAAAGTTGCGTTAGCCCTGTGCTAACGATAAAAATGAGAAGCGTGGCCTGCATAGCAGTACTGTTCACATTGAGACCGGTTGCCATTGAAGGCAACGAAGGGAGATATACATCAGTGGCCAATCCAGTAAGTGGAATTGAGGCAAAAGATAAGAATGTTACTATTGGATGGTTCTTCTCTTTAATAAATTTTACTTTCAATGCCAGATACTTTTAATGTTCAAAATAATATCCAAAAAGGTCTTTGCGCCCTGATAATACAAACTTTTGCCTTGTATTGGTAAAGCTGTGATTTTGATATTTTAGCCTTAGAATTTTTCATTTTTATTCTTGCGATTTTCAACAGGAGGTATTTCTTCAATCGTAATCCAGTGTTCAGCAACTTTTGCTTTTTCCAGCCTGAATAAATCAAAAAAACCTGCCGGGTGACCCAAATATTGTCCTTCACTTGCAACAAGCACAAAATTACCCTCGCCTAATACATGGTGAATGTCGGAATATTTCATGATTGGTGTTCCGTTTTGAAGTTTCTGAAATTCATCTATGAATGCGTCAATATTATCAGAAAGCGATGGATTATGTTCTATATAATTGTCAACGAAATAAAGAGGAAGTTTCTCGAAATGGCGATTGATAAAAGATTCATTTACAATGTATTTTGCAATCTTCTTATTCCTGTCTGTTTTTTCTCTATCGCAAATTACTGTCGAACCATCTATCATAGAATGGCCACCAGAATTAAGCGGCTGTCTTTCTTGTAAGTTATCCCAATGTTCTACAATCAATCCTTTGTCAAACCTGAAAATATCAAAACCAACCCGCCAACTTGTTTTGTAATATTCCCAGTTAACGAATACATAATTTCCATCCTGAAACACCCTCGGAACATTAACCTTAACTCCATCGGGATAGTTTGTTATAAGAGTTTTTAGCCCATTCAATCCATCCCCAAAGCTAAGATTATGCTGAATGTATACTTCAGGATTAATATAGATAAGTGGTTTCGTATCTCTGGTTTCAAAGCCTTTTAATATCGCAATCACTTTCTCTTTATCTGTTAGGTTCATAAATATTTTATTATCATAATCGATAGTATTTCTTAACGATAAACAGGTGATTTCATCTCTATCGATTATGGATCATCGCTTATCGCTGAGATTTCGCCACTTCTCAAAATATTTGTCTTATTTGCTTGAGCCAATGGAGTCACAAGAACATCGCTTAATCATTATTACCTTTTTAATACTAATACAACGTTAAGTTTCTTGTCAATAGTTTTTTATCATTCTAGCGACCATTGATAATTACAAAGTTATAAAAAGGCAAATTAATCAAACCGACATGTATCCACCATTTAGCCAATCTTTAACAATGGAAAGGAATTCTGTTGAGTTCTCTTCCCAAACATAGTGACCACCATTCAGGATATTTAGTTTGTTTTTCTGTAGGCGTTTGTGCAATATACGCGCCGTTTCTACCAACGCAATAGGATCATTTTCTCCCCAGATAATTTGAACTGGAGTTATAATTCCATCAATTAATTTATCTAATTTAGGAATGTCGTTAACAAATTCTCTTAAAATTTGCATCGCTTCAAAAAGCCGCCCATCTTCATACGATGAAATATAATCAGCCCTTATTTCCTCTGGTAGCACATAATTTTTAAATTCGCTTATTGAGCTATCAATGATATCTTTTACAGGAACTTGCTTAAATCCTTCCAGATCTGGAGCGTAAATGATATCCTTCAAGACATTATCCACCTGCAATGGATAAACTGATGCCCCTGAACTAACTATTAAACTTTTGATTCTCTTAGGGTACCTGGCCGCCATAAACAAAGCAGTGGGTGCTCCAATATCCGGACCTAAAATATGGGCCAAATTTAATTCGAAATGATCCATAACTTTAATGATGAATTCTGACATGGCATCAACAGAGAACAGGCTCTTTCTCGCATCTGATTTTCCAAATCCGGGCATATCAATGGCAAGTAAGTCAAACTGCGTCGCAAGGGCATCCCATATAGGCGAGAAACAAAGGAGAGTCTCCGGAATGGGGCTGAGTAACAAAAGAGTATCATTGTGTTCGCCTTTTTGACTGGCAAAACGAATGTTCAAACCATCGACCACTTTAAATTGAGTTTTCATATTAAAAATTTGATAGTTAATAAAATGTGTCGCAAATGTGCTAATTGGATAGACTTCCAAGCGATATCAAATGATAAAAAATGACATTATCAAATGTTAACAATTTTATTTATCATTTATTATCGTTTCCTTCCTTTTCCAAAGGCAACTTTGAGCCGCTAAATTTGAATCTAACAAGCAAAGAACATGAAAACTTTAGGCTTCGCAATTGTTATTGCATCGTTATGCACTTTTACTTCGTGTAATGAAAGAAGTAAAAGGAAGGATTTAAGTCCTGAAGAGAGTGCCTCATCATCAATTTCGGCACCTATTAAATTTATTCAGGTTGATAGTTTAAAAATTGCATATAAGGTTGTTGGGAAAGGGAAACCGATCATTTTTCTACAACGTTTCAGAGGCACATTGAATGATTGGGACCCGGCCTTTGTAGATGCTGTTGCAAAAAAATATCAAGTTATTTTGTTTGATGCTCCGGGCGTTGGATTATCAACTGGGAAAGTGCAAACTAGCGTGACAAAGTGGGCTGATCAAGCTGTTCAATTTGCTCATAATCTTGGGATTGATCATTCTGTTTATTTGGGGTGGTCAATGGGCGGAGCAGTAGCCCAGGTTATTGCAATTAATCATCCAGACAATGTTGACAAGCTGGTTTTATTAGGTACGGGGCCATCAGGCAATCTGGACTTTGTTCCCGGCAATCCTGAGTTTGGTTTAAGGGCAAGAAAGCCAGTTTACGGTTTCGATGATTATCAATTCTTGTTTTTTTACAAGTCTGAGAGTGCAAAAGTGGCCTGTGCATCTTATTTAAAAAGGGTGGACATGATTAAAGAAAAGGACATTGATACGAAACCCGCTAGTTATCAGAATATGTCAATTGCAATGAGTGATTTTAAAGCCAATAAAGAAAGAGACTATTTCAGTCACTTGAAGGACATAAAACAGCCGGTTTTGATTGCCGATGGGAAATTCGACCCCTCCTATCCTTTGATGAACTCCTCTGTGTTGGAAAGAGAAATACCTAATTCAAAATTAATCCTTTATCCTGATGCAGGACACGGTTTTCTGTTTCAATATTACGTGGAATTCGTGCCTGAACTGTTAGCCTTCATAGCATCAGATAACAAGCTATAAATTTTCAAAAAGATTTTGCGAATAATATGACGATGAAAACAGGTAAATCGGAAAAGACTTTCAATCTGGGTGGCAACCTTACAATTAACCGTTTAGGATTTGGTTCAATGCGTATAACCGGACCTGGGATTTGGGGGCCGCCCAAGGATGAAAAAGAAGTTTTGAGAGTTTTAAAACGAGCGGTAGAACTTGGCGTTAATTTCATCGATACCGCCGATTCTTATGGTCCCAATGTTTCAGAAGAGCTTATAGCTAAAGCGCTTTATCCTTACCCTAAAGGATTGGTAATAGCAACAAAAGGAGGCTTTCTCAGAGGCGGCCCTAACGAATGGACTATAGATGCAAGTCCTGTGCATTTGAATGAAGTTTTGGAAGGAAGCCGTAAAAGACTGAAACTTGATACCATAGATTTATACCAATTACATAGAATTGACCCAGAAGTGCCAGCAGAAAAAACTTTTGAGTTTTTACAAAAAGCTCAACACCAAGGAAAGATTAAACATATCGGTTTGTCAGAGGTAAGTGTGGAAGATATTAAAAAGGCACAGCAATTTTTCAATGTGGTTTCCGTGGAAAATATGTATAGCTTCAGCAATCGAGTCTGGGAAAAAGTCCTGCAATATTGCAATAATAACAAAATAGCTTTTATCCCTTGGTTTCCTCTAGATGCGGGTTATACTGAAAATTTAAAGGTTCTTGAGAGGGTTGCAAACCGACACAGTGCTAGCATACGACAAATAGCCTTAAGCTGGTTATATCACCATTCAAATAATATTCTATTGATCCCGGGAACGTCAAATGTTGAACATTTGGAAGAAAACATGAAGGTTGGTTCCATTGAACTTACCGAGGATGATATGAAAGGACTTGAATAAATTTTCTCCAAGAACAAGCTATATAATTAATTTACATATAACAGTTAAATTTCATTTGATATGAATCCTTTCCAACAAATTTTTGATAATCAATTAGCTCATTTCAGTACTGACAGCACTAAATCCTATGAATGGCGAATTGATCAGTTGGATCGCATGGGCCTTATGCTATCCGAGAACGAAAAGGCATTTCAAGAAGCGATGTCAAAGGATTTTAAAACTTCTTTTGACGAACAGGTATTCGAAACCTCAGCACCGTTGGGTACAATAGAGTTCACGAAATCCCAGTTGAAAAGCTGGATGGAACCAACCGTAGTGACGCCTATTCCGAAATTCCTGGCAGAAACTGGGCATAAGGGCGTAGTTTACCGTGAACCATATGGGGTGACCCTAATCATCTGCCCGTTTAACGGGCCTTTATTGCTTTCGCTACGTCCAGCAATAAATGCTATCTCAGCGGGCAATCCGGTTATATTAAAAACAAGTAATGCCATCCCGTCAACAAGCAATCTTCTATTAGAATTAATCCCAAAGTACTTTAAACCTGAATCATTCACAGCTGTAGCGGGTAACCATGAAGCTATCACAGAACTGCTCAAACTTCCCTTTGATTTTATTTTTTTTACAGGAAGTGCCAATGTTGGCAAAGTAATCATGCGTGCAGCGGCTGAGAACCTTACACCTGTACTTTTAGAGTTAGGGGGACAAAATCCTGCAATAGTTGACGAAACCGCCAATATAAAAGATGCGGCTAAAAAGATTGTTTGGGGCGCGACTGCTTGGGCAGGACAATGGTGTACTTCACCGGGTTATGCTTATGTGCATGAATCGGTGGCAGATGAATTTGTCCAGGAAGCTAAAAATGCACTAACAGAGATGTATGGTGCGGATCCAAGCAAATCCCCGGATTATTCCCGAATAATAAGCAGCAAGGATGTAAAAAGACTGGTTGACTTGATTGATCCTATAAAGGTAATTGCGGGAGGTGAATATGATGAAAATGCCAGGTACCTTGCTCCTACCATAGTCTACCCGGTTACTTGGTCTGATAGGATTATGCAGAATGAAGTTTTTGGCCCAATACTTCCTATTCTTACATATAAGGATTTAAGTGAAGCCGTAAAAGAAATGAAGAGCCGGCCTAAGCCCCTTTCAGGCTACGTTTTCAGTACCAATGAAAACACAATCGATTACCTTCTGAAGAGTCTCTCCTTCGGAGGAGGTGGTGTCAACCAAGTTAATGTGTACCTGTATATAGAAACGATGCCATTTGGCGGAGTCGGTAATTCTGGGATTGGAAGCTACTATGGGAAATATGGCTTTGACTCCCTAAGTCATCCAAAATCAATTTTATTTTCACCCGCAGACCAAGAAATTGAGCACTTGATCCCTCCTTACACGATAGAAAAGATACAAGCGTTGAATAAATGGCTTGTCTATTGACTGTTGATATTGCATAAAAGCACTTAATAAATAGCAGGCCTAGCTCTTCGGCTAGGCCAACTGTTTATTTTAAGTTTCTTGTCTTACAATAATTTTCATTAATTGGAAGAAACAAAATCAATAGCCAATCGTGAATCGCTCCCTATGATGGTTTTCTTTTTCTAATTCATCAATCATAGCAACAGCGTAATCTTCTACAGAAATATTACTTTCTCCCTTATCATTCACAATTAAATCATCCTTACCTAGACGAAACTCACCGGTACGGGTGCCAGGTGCCATATTACCAGCCGGACAGAAGAAAACCCAGTCGATCTGTTTTTCATTCATTAAAGTATTTAGATAGAATTCCCCTAACGATCTTACCGCTGGTAGAATCTCTTCTGGAAGAAAGCCTGCATCTACAACTCTTTTTCCGGGAGCACAAAACAATGAACCTGCACCACCTACACAAAGTAAGCGCTGTACACCAGATTTTTTTACGCCGGAAAGTATTGCTGGATATACAGCAAGCGTTTCATTATAAATATTAGCATTGGTCCACCCGGGATTGTAAGCGCTAATAACAGCATCACAACCTTTGCAAATTTCTGCGACCTTTTCTGCAGAGGAGACATCTGCTTGAACGACTAAAAGATTTTCACTTTTAACAGTAATCTTTTCGGGATGGCGAACAACTGCTTTTACTTTGTGTCCTCGATTTAGGGCTTCGTTTAAAATAGCTGAACCCACAAAACCACTTGCTCCAATTAATACGACATGTTTCATTTTTTAGTTTATTAAAATTAGAGTACAAAGGTGCAGCTATAATGAGCTTCTGAAAAGGTAGAATTGCGACTTAATAGGATACTTTTGGAACCGTCATTTTATAAATACCGTTCACGAAAATCGGAAGGTGTAACATTTGTGTGTTTCCGGAAATATTTAAAAAAATTAGTTGGTTCATCATATCCCAACATAAAACTTATTTCTTTTACTGTTGAGTTGCTGTGAGCTAATAATCTTTTTGCTTCCAATAGAATACGTTCATCTATTAACTGTTTAGGAGTTTTATCCAAAACAGATGATGTCGCTTTGTTTAATCTTTTTTTAGAAATGGTCAAGGCCGAAGCATATTTACTCACTGATTTATTTACTTTAAAGTTCTTTTCAAGTAAATCTTTAAAAAGTATAAGGTAATCAAGGTCGGCACTTGGTTTTAGTTCTTTAAATCCTTGATTCCTCTTAACTCGCTCGGCTAGAAGTAAAAAATTGTATAAGAGATTCCCCAATATTATTGGCTGAGCCTGATCAGTCACTCGATTAAACTCAGTCTGCATTCCATTGATTATATCGAACAATTCTGATGAGCTATTGTCTGTATGAATAGGCGATATTTCATGGAGGCTGTTGTAAAGAATTGAGCTTTGTAAAAAGTTAACATTTTTGAACTCTGTTCCCCAAAAGTCATCCGTGAAAAGTATTATTTTACCATCATAAGAGTTTGCCTGGTCAAAAAAACTAATACAATCTTTGGGCACGAAAAGAATGGAATTTTCTGTTAATCGTATTGATTTAAAATCTACAGAGTGGCTCGGTGAGCCTTTTTGAATCCAAATTATTTGATAAAATTCTGCCCGATGTGGTTTGGTCAATATTTCTTTATTGAAATTATAAATATCAGAGATATTTTTTATTTCGAACTCTATTAGTGATTCTCCTTCAAATTTATATTTCTTTATTTCCTGTTTCAATTGGCAATTCTATGTTAAATTGATCAAGAGGTCATATAATAATTGATTTTTTGAGTGGAGCTTATATTAAAGAAATCAATTCGGATATTCTATTAGAGATACCGCATTCATTGTCGTACCATGCAACAACTTTAACCAGTTTACCTATACTTTTCGTCATGCTTCCATCAATAATAGAAGAATGAGTATTGCCTAATATATCTGATGATACAAAAGGTTCTTCCGTATACTCCATAATTCCTTTAAGAGCATTCTCTGCATGATGCTTTAACAAGACGTTTAGTTCGCCAGGTGATGCTATTTTTTGTAGGTTCAGCGACAAATCAACAATAGATCCGTCTATAACAGGAACACGATAGGAAAAGCCATCTAATTTGCCTTTTAGATTAGGCAAAACATCACCAATGGCTTTGGCTGCACCAGTTGTGGTAGGAATGATATTATTTGACGCAGCGCGAGCCCTCCGCAGATCGCGATGTGGTGCATCTTGTAAATTTTGATCGGAAGTGAAGGCATGTACGGTGGCCATGTAACCAGATTCTATCCCGAATTCTTTATCAAGTACATATAATATAGGAGCAATGCAGCCCGTGGTACAAGAGGCTGTTGAATATATCTGATCATTGCCGATTAATTCATTGTTCACGCCATGCACTATTGTAATGACATCAGCTCCTGCGGGAGCAGTTATTAGCACTCTTCTAGCTCCAGAACGGATATGCGCTGCTGCTGCATTTCTATTAGTGAAAAAGCCTGTTGACTCAATGACAGCATCAATTTCCAACTCCCTCCAAGGCAATTTTTCAGGGTTCTTTTCACTAAAGAGTTTAATTCGATGACCATTTACCAAAATCTTGTCTCCTTCGGTCTCTATTGTTCCGGGGAATCGGCCATGAGCTGTGTCGTACTTAAGCAGATGCATTAATGTATTGATATCTGCAAGATCATTAATAGCGACAACTTCTATATTTAACTTGTTCTGAAGCGCGCGTAGTGTCATTCTCCCAATTCGGCCAAAGCCATTGATTGCAATTCTCATGATTTAGTTATTATTTGCTTTTCTAACCAGTTTTAATATGAAACCAGTTGCAAAAGTATGCAAGATTTGTTTAAAAACAAAAAACATATAGGAATACGTTATAAATTTGCAACTAGTTTTAAATTTTAATCATTTTTTAGAGTTTAAAGCGCCTCTATTATAAATGCAGATCATAAAGTAATGAAAACTCACAAATCTTTTTGCCCAGTTAATCTTACAATGGAGATTATTGGGGACAAGTGGACGATGTTGATTTTAAGGGACATTATATTTCACGACAGACGTCATTTTAATGAATTACTTAGAATGTCACAGGAAAAGATTGCTTCTAACATCCTAAGGGATAGGCTTGCAATGCTTGAGAAGGAGGGTTTAGTCACAAAGTCAAAAAAAAACGAGGATTTTCACAAGCAAAAGGTTACCTACAGTCTTACAGATAAAAGCATTGATCTGTTGCCATTAATGATAGAGAGTATAAAGTGGAGTGCTAAATATGAGCAAGTGGACAAGATTAAGTATAAGGCTGCATTAGATTTACAGGCTAGCAGTAGAAAACAAATAGAAGCACTTAGGAATAAACTGTTGAGAGAGCATGTACATCGGTAAAATTAATTTATCTTGGACATTCAGATATTCGAGACCTACTTTATTGATGAGTAGTTTCTTTATGAGCGCGAGAATACTCAAAAGACGAATTCTATCATATTTCCTTTTGGAAATGGTTGTTGGGGTGCCAATTGCCTCGATGATCTGGGCTTTATTGTTCATAGTTTTCGACTACTCCTGGGGGACGTAAACTTGCTTTATCCGGATTTTTTCCTGCTTTCCTTAAAGCTCTTCTTTGATTAAGATAATCCCAACATTGGTCTAATTCAACATTTATCTTCTTCAAGGATTTAATATCTCCTTCAGACAAATTTTCCTTTGCATATAGGCGATCCTCTTCATTTGTGAGCTTTATGATCTCTGATAATATTTGTTTGTCTTCCATATTGTTTTACTTAAAGATTATTATTCGATTCCATTTATGGCATTCAAAGCATCGCTGGGCGAAGATAGAAACAATTTATACGTAACAGGTGTATGGCCTGTATGTATCTCGTACTCGTTATTTTTCATTCCATTCAGTAAGGCCTCAGCAACAAAAGAAGGTGCTAAGCCCTTACTACCTCCTATATCTTGGGAAAATTCCGTATTTGTTAATGAGGGCATGATCTCAAATACCTTTATGAAGCTCATTTGCTTTAAAGTAAGTCTCAAAACCATTGTATATGCATGAAGGGCCGCTTTACTTGCCGCATAAGTCGGAGCAACAATTTTAGGTGCAAAAACCACTTCAGAAGAGACGTTCACGATTGCCGCTTCTTTCTGTTGTTTTAATATTGGTAGCATTTTCTCATTTAGTCGGATAACGGATAAATAATTAGTCATCATTTCTTCGCTCGCTTTTTCCATAGCGTTTGCACCTTCAACAAGTTTATAGCCAAAGCCGCGTCCTGCATTATTTATAACCATATTTAGGGCAGGGAAATCCTTCATAGCTCTTTCGACCAACCCATTCACCTCCCTCTCATTCGTCACATCGCACACTATTCCTGATGTATTTTTTAGTTGGGATAGTGCAATGTTCAACTTCATTTCATCTCTTCCAAGAATAATCGTAGTGTTATTCTTTTGTGAAAATGCTTTGGCCATTTCAAAACCAATTCCAGAACTGCCTCCGGTGATTAAAATCGTATTTCCTTCTATTTTCATAAAGTGATTTACATAGAATGAATTTTGAAAACTAAAAGGCTACTTTGAGACTTTCTCAGAACAAAAATAAATAACTGTTTACAATTATGTTACCTCCAATATTATTTTTCCTACTGCTTTATGCGTCTGGCTTAGCTTATGTGCGGCTTTTGCTTCGGTAAGAGGGAAAATGCTATCTATCTTGACCTTCAGCAACTGTCTATCTATTAATCCTGATATTTCCTGCAAACGGGCTCCGTTTGACATCATATTACTTGACATCATAAGAAAGGATTTAGCTTTTACCTGATATTTCTCTGCTGTTTTTTCATCCACATTCAAGGTGGAAACCATTGTGCCGCCTTTACGAATAACTTTAAAGGCTTCGGATTGAGTATCGCCTCCAATGGTATCAAAAACAACATCAATATCTTTCGCTTTTGCACCAATATCTTCCGATTGGTAATCAATTACAACATCTGCTCCAAGTGATTTAACAAAATCGATATTTTTTGTGGAGGTGGTCGCCAGAACATTGGCCCCAGCAATTTTAACAAGTTGGACTGCAAAGGTTCCAACGCCGCCAGACCCCCCTAATATTAAGACATTCTGGCCACTTTTAAGTTGTGCATTATCAAATAACGCTACCCATGCTGTTTGCGAAGCTAACGGAATTCCAGCTGCAAATATTAGGGGTAGATCTTTTGGTGCAAATGCAACATTTGATGCCTGAACCACCATATATTCAGCGTAAGAACCATCACGCATTGGGTCACTAACTGAGATTACCTTATCACCAGGCTTGAAACGTGTAACTAAAGCACCTTGCTTTTCAATTACGCCGGAAACATCTCGTCCTAGAATAAGGGGAAATTTTGCTTTATTCGAATAATTTACAAGCCCTTGACGTATTTTCCAATCTACTGGATTTATACCGGCTGCATGGACTTTTATAAGAACGTCATCCGGTCCAAATTCAGGCACAGATGCATCTTCATATTTTAACACACTTGTGTCTCCATAGGCATGAATTCTAACAGCTTTCATATTTTTACGATATTACAGGCAAAGAATATTTTTTCATTGCCTGTTTGCGTACGCGGCTAAGAGTAACGTTGGTTACGCCAAGATATGAGGCAATTATATGTTGTGGAAAGCGTCTGTTAAATTCCGGATTGCTGCTCTCAAATTCCGCAAAGCGTTTTTCGGCAGTCAAACTGATGAGGGCTTTCAATCTTCTTTGAGCAAATATGAAATCTTTTTCATCTAATTTTCTTACCATTTCAGCTACCCCTGGAATCGAATCCAAAAGGTTGAGGAAATCAGTTCTTGTGATTAGTAATAATTCGGTATCCTCCCAGGCATCAATATTATAAATTGAAGGGGTAAATGTTGCAAAGCTTTCCCTGTCTCCAGCCCAATAATTTTCAATAGATAATTGAACAAAATGTTCTATTCCTTTATCATCAACAGTATATTGCCTCATCGCACCTTTAACTATAAAGGCAAAATGTTTGCATACATCACCCTCTTGCAAAAAATATTGTCTTTTTCTCATTTTCTTAGACACAAAAGTATTTCTCATCAACTCCATGTCTTTTTCTGTAAGAGAAGATGTTGAGCAACTACTGAGGTATTTAAAAATTAATTCGTGCATTGTGATTATAAGGCAATAAAGTTAGGTAATGGCTTTTATAAGAAAACTTTTCACTTTCAAATCCCGAGCTACTACTAGAGATTTCCAAATTCCGTTATGACTAAGATAATTGATTATCGGGTCATTTGAGAAATGTGCAATATCCGATCCATCAACTAAAATAGTAGCCTGATCATAAGATCTTGCATTTGGTGTATGCTTAGCCATTTCATTCATGGCTAGAGGATTTTGAATTATACAGCACATGACTTGAGGGGTATTTAGTCCTGTTTCGCGATGCAAACTAAAGAATAAAAGGAAACAGCAAATTGCAAAATTCAAAGTGAATTGTGCAAAAACTAAAGATGTTCTCCTTTTCTATAGGCGGCCGGAGTAATATTTGCGAGCTTTTTAAAAAAATTGTTGAAATGAGAAGGTTCATTAAAGCCAAGCTTGTATGCAATTACCTTTATTGGTAGATTAGTTTGACTGAGTAGTAATTTGGCTTCAACAATAACTTGTTCATGAATTATGAAAAGAGCCGTTTTTTGTGTTTTTCTTTTTACTACTGCATTGAGATGATTAGGATGGGTTGACAATAAGTCAGCATAAAATTTTACTGATCGAACTTTGTCGCTCATATCAGCAGAAGGAACATTTTCGCTTATTAAAGAAAGAAATTTTTCCACTAATGAATTATCGGATGACTTTATTTCTACAGCAAGAACTAGGTCTGTTTCGGTATATTTATTGTACAGCCTGCGCACATGGACCAATAGCGCATAAGTGTAAGTATGTATTAAGTCAAACTTGTCATCGTTAGAAGTGCGGTATTCTGCGTTTATTTTTATATATAAATCCTTTAGCATATCAACATCCTCAGGCTCTATTTCAAATGGAATTGCTTTTTCCATTTTAAAAAAAGGTAGTTCAAATATAATATCCGCCAGAGGCTTGAATTTTACCAAAAAGTCTTCTGTAAACACTATAAAAAACTCCTTTAGCCATTTTTCAGGCTTAATCCAGGATAATACCTGACACGGCGTTTTGAAATATAAGGCAGGCTTATCCAGTTTCGTTTTCCAGAAGCCAGTATTTAGAGTCACGTTGCCTTCTAGGTAAAGGACAATACAATAGAAGTTATGTCTGAACGGTCTGGAAACAAAATCATAGGCTTTTATTACTTCTGGGTTTATTTCTCGGATATCAAAGTCTTTGTTAAGCGGCGGAGAAGCATTGATGTGCTTATAAAAGCTTACAAGGTCCTTTAAATAAGGAATCGTATCATCGGAATGATTCATATCTTTCTCTTTTATAATCCTATACCATAGTTGCCTGACAAAACTAATAATAAAGGCTGATAGTAAGATGGAGTGATAGGTTTTAAAGTTCTATTCGATGGATGAAATAATATCTTTATCATTTGTTTTGTTTGGATCTTCTTCCGTCAATTGCCGTGTAAAGGATTTGCGCAGGAATCGTGAATCGATGGAGTTATTCTGTAACACTGTGGGGGTGATAAACGTCAGGTAACTTGGGCTTTAACTATTTAAAATAGAGTATTAGTATATCTTTCGTGAGAATGCCTTCCAAAAATATTCGCTTCAATTTCCGCCCTTAGCTTGGTATATTTTTGTTTTGAAGCTGCAATCACTTCATTCTTAAAAGATTTATGACATTCAGTTAAAGGTAATGTATCCGCACTATATGGTTGTGAGGTCGCCCCATCAATCAAGAGTTTGAGGTACATTGAATACTTTGGGATGTTTATTTAAGAATTACTTTATACCGAAAACAGTAAGCATTTTTTCAAGCGCACTTTCTGAGTGCATCCGATCACCATTTTCAAGCGATTGTTTTGCAGCTATCGCTGCTCTTTTACGCATACGTACTTCATAAAACGAAATAGCTTCTCGCAACGTATTGTATTCACCAGAAGTTAAACATTCGCTCAATTCCAAAGCATCAAACATAGATGTGTTTGCGCCTTCGCCTGCAAAGGGTGGCATTACGTGTGCGGCATCGCCAAGTAATGTTACATTGGGTGAAGCTTCCCAGGTTTGATCTAAAGGCATACAATAAATCGGGCGGGGAATAACAGGCGTTGATGCATTTTCAAACAGTTCATACCAAATACTGCTCCATTCGCTATATTCTTTTTTAAACCATGCCAACAGTTGAGTTCTATCAGAAAAATCCAAACCACTATTTGTTGCCCAGTTCTCATCGGGTTTGAAGCTTGCATAAAAACCCAGGCCTCCTTTGCCTTTTTGGCCGCCCAATAAACACTTTTCATTTCCGAAAGCCATTATTTTCCCACCATTCAGTAATGAATAAAGATGAGGAGTTGTTTTTTCTGCAGCATCAACATTGACTTCAACCATTGTAACGCCAGAATAAAAAGCTTTAATATCTGTAAGGTATGGACGGATTTTAGAATTGGCGCCATCTGAGCCAATAACCACATCTGCGTAAGCAGTCGAACCGTTTTTAAAATGTATCATCCAACCTTCATTTTGTTTCGCCATTGAAGCGAAATGACTGTCCCACACAACCGTTCCCGATTGTAAAGAATCCAAAAATATTTTTCTTAATGAACCTCGATCTATTTCAGGACTCGAAGGCTCATTGTCCAAATCTTCACCAGGGTTGGCTTCATGGTCGCTGAAAATTATTTCGGCATGCTCATCTACAATGATCTTCTTATCTGCACCTTGACGAACATTCTTTTTAAACTCCTCTATTAAATTTGCTTTGCGTAAAGCTGCCCATCCTGATTCTTCATGCATGTCAAGCGGTGAACCTTGTATGCGGGCATCTTTATCAAAATCCCTTTCATATACCTTTACCTCAGCGCCTTTAAGCTGTAAAAGCCTCGCTAAGGTTAGTCCTCCTGGGCCAGCACCTACAATGGCGATTTGTTTGTTTTGTATTAACATGGCTTGACGTTTATTAAGAAAGTGCAAAGTTCCGAAATGTTTTCTCACCAGAATTGTACAAACGCGACAAATTCATCACATTGAACCTTCTTTCCTCTCCCATAGTGGCAGAGACCTTCTATCGTTGTGATCCCACTAATTCTTAAAGGAGGTCATAATTGAATTAATTGTAACTTTATTAGCTTGCACCTAAAATAGCCAATATGAAAATCATTTACCTGATGTTTTTAGTTTTTCTCTGCTCCTCATGCGCTAATAAGTATCACAATCAGATCGAAGCTAAAATAAAATTGGTTGAAGCTAACCGTGGAAATGCGGTTGTTTCTTATGAAATAATATCGCAAAGAGATTCAACCGACAACTGGTACGTTGTAGATTATTTAGCAGTCGTCAATGTAAATAAAAAATCTTCAGGACACCTCATATTTAGCATAACTGGGGATGGAATTTTAACACCATAAACACCTGGGATCATTTTTAACTTTTAGATGATTTAAGATGGTTGGAGTAATTTTTAGAAAACTCGTAAGGGAGATTAATTTGTTCTCCTTTGAAGTATTTACCCGCGTACACGGTGTCGCGGATTAAGATCTTATAATTCCAAACATTACACTACTTGAGTTTCCTTCAACATTTTGCAAACATATTAAATTACATATATTTGTCATAAGTATTCATAAGTTGATGTCAAAGTAAGATGAAGGGTGGGGACGATCTTGGTGAACCGGGCTATTGTCTTTTAAACATCACGATAACTATGGTAATAGACGTGATACGGCATATGGGGGCTTCAGAGCATGAGAATAATACCGAATAAATTTTGTCAATGTGGTAAAACAGAATCATAATATTTGGTGGGGGCCGCCCAAAAAGTTCTCGATTCATATAGCAGAGCGTAAGATTAGTTGGCTTGAACTTTTTTACGATCTGGTGTATGTAATCGTAATATCCAAGATTACCCGTTACCTTGCCGGACACCCAAGTGTACCTGGTCTTCTGGATTACGGCTACCTCTTTGCTATGACGTTTTGGGGTTGGTACAACGGAAGCATGTACCACGATTTTTATGGCTCCCCAGGCATTCGTACCCGGTTTATGACCCTCTGGCAAATGTTGGCAGTTGGTGCATTAGCGGTAAGCTTAGACAGCCCGCCTGAAAGCATTTTGAATCGAGCAACAATCGCAATTCTTTTTCTGCAACTTTTTATTACCTATCTCTGGTGGAGCGTGGGCCTCTACGATAGGGAATACCGAAAATTGAATTTAACGCACACCATTTGGTTTCTTGGTGCTTTTGTATTGCTTATAACAACATTCTGGGTGCCTTTTCCGTACAAGCGCATCATTTTTTGGGTGGCTTTGGTGATCAATCACATTCCATTTGTTTTAATGGCAAAACGATATGAAAAAAGCAATGTGAATTTCACGTTATCACCCAACATGACGGAGCGGCTTGGCTTGTTCACCATTATTATCTTTGGAGAAGCTATACTCGGAGTTGTAAATGGCGTAAGTCATTTACCTGTTTTAGATATTAATGTCTGGTTGTGTTTTTGTCTTGGTATTGTAATCGTTTTTGCTTTGTGGTGGATCTTCTTTTCAATTATCGCAGACCGGAAGTGTAAAGAAGGAATGCAAACAGGAAATGTGATGTCCCTTCTGTATCTTCCCACCCTTTCTTCGCTGGGTATGGTGGGTGCCGCGTTTCCAGCCCTTATGGAAAACACCACGACCAACAGAAACGGTTTTTCAAGTCCGTTGCAGATTATTTTTGGTGCGAGCATAACTATCTTCCTGTGCTGTGTAGCAGCTCTTTGTTGGTTTTTAATTTACCCAATTGAATACGAAAAATCAAAAAAGCGTATTCAACTCTCTCTAATCCTTATCGGAATAAGTAACCTATTGCTGATTTTTTTATTTCCGATGCTTCCTGTTTTCCTTTATCTGTTGTGCGTTTTTATTAGCCTAATGATCGTTATCGTACTAGTAACATATAATTGGTCCCGAATTGAACTGACAAAGTTAAGTGAGGTACCGTAATAGTTTTCCGCATGAGTATATTGAAATCCGAACATCCCGCATTTAAAAAAGAAGCGGAACCGTTCTATAACATTATTATGGAAGGACTTAAAGGCGAGGTAGATGGAGCACATTTTTGGGATGCTGTTGGTGAAGATGCTGTCTTTGAATTTTTGTACAACTTCCCTGGATTCCCAAACAAAATAAACGGCCGTAAAAATTATATGGATTGGTTCGGGGGATACAATATGGTGCTCCATTCCGCTGACAATCTTGTCGTTCATAGATCAATTGAGCCAGGAGTTATTATATTAGAATATGCGGTTCATGGCGTAGCGCTGTCAACCAACAAAACGTACAATAACAGGTTTTGCTCCATCATAACGATTAAAGACCGGAAGATCATCCATTGGCGCGACTACATGGACTCTCTTGCTGTGATGCTGATATCCGACTAGGATTGATTCCAGTCAGAGACGGAAGTTTCGACAAACTATTACCTGAGCTTCCTAACAAAATAAATTGAGCTTTCTAACAAAACGCCTTTATCATATTACTATAGACCTTTGTGGAAATTAATTAACATACAATGAAAACAAATTGGTTTATCACAGGTAGCTCGAAAGGCTTAGGCCGTAGCTTAACGACAGCATTGCTGGAAAAAGGATATAATGTTACGGCAACTGCCAGAAATCCCGAAACATTAAAAGACTTGATTGAAAAATACCCCGATCAAATCTACCCTATTGAACTTGATGTAAATAATTACGCACAGGTTCATAAAGCTGTTGCAGATACCGTAATGCATTTTGGGCGAATTGATGTATTAGTTAACAATGCCGGCTTTGGAATTACAGGTGCCGCAGAAGCATATTCAAATGAACAGGTGCGCAGCCAACTGGAAACAAACCTCTATGCTCCGATAGAAATAACAAGGACTGTTTTGCCTTATATGCGGAAGCAACGCTCAGGTCGTATTTTACAGATCAGTTCTATTGGAGGCAGGGTTGGGAATCCTGGGGTAAGCATATACCAGGCTGCCAAATTTGGGCTTAGTGGTTTTAGTGAGGCGTTGGCAAAAGAAGTAGCCCCGTTAGGTATTTACGTGACCTGTATTGAACCCGGAGGGTTCCGTACCGATTGGGCAGGTGCCTCTATGTCCTACGCGCCAGATGTTGAAGGGTATGAAAATACAGTAGGTGTGCGTAAAGAGATTTTCTCAAGTGGTAAATTTGCTCCTATGGGCGATCCTGACCAAGCGGCAAAAGTAATGATTGAAGTTGCAGAAAACGCTAACCCTCCCATACATTTAGTGTTGGGAAGTGAGGCTATAGAGATGTTAAAACAAGCAAATGCGGCAAGGCAGGCTGAAATGGAAAAATGGATGCCGGTAAGCATATCCACAAATTATGATAATGCTGATAATATCCTTGAAACTGAATTAGGCAAGAAGTTATTCAAGCCGAAAACCGAACTGAAACAAGCAAATGATTATTAATTGAAATTCTATTATCTTTAACTCAGATGGCCACAGCTGAAAATAAAAGACCCCTCATATTATATTCCTGTTATTCAAAAAAGAGCAGTGAAGGAGAACAGTTTAATCCCAACCATAATTTCGGGTATATTTTTTCCGGCAGAACAGAAATATATGTCGATGGCAAGACCAAGGTATTTAAAGAGGGGGATTTTAGATTTATTAGAAAAAACCAACTATCAAAGTATGTAAAGCATCCCGCGCCTGATGGTGAGTATAAATCAATCTCCATATCAATAGACAAGGAAACACTTAGCAGTGTAAGTAAAGAGTATAATATAGATGCAGAAGGTAAATATCAAGGTGATAGTGCCTTGCTTCTAAAGCCTAATCCTTTATTTAATAATTATATTGATTCTTTGACTCCGTATATTGGTAAAGCGATTACAATTGGTAAGGATTTAACCACATTAAAGGTAAAGGAAGCCATTATGATATTGTTGGCTACAAACCCATTATTAAAAGATGTCCTATTTGATTTCAGCGAACCAGGCAAAATAGACTTGGAGGGTTATATGAATAAGTATTATAAATTTAATGTGGACTTAAGCCGATTTGCTTATTTGACGGGAAGAAGTTTGGCTACTTTTAAGAGGGATTTCGAGAAAATATTTCATGATTCGCCAAATCATTGGCTGCAGCAGAAACGACTCAGCGATGCCCATTATCTGATTACAGAAAAAGGATGGAAGTCATCAGATGTTTACCTTGAAGTAGGATTCAAAGATTTATCCCACTTTTCGTTTGCCTTTAAGAAAGCTTATGGTATCTCGCCTTCAAAATTGACATAGGGTACCCCCGGTTCTTTCAGGACTTGCCCGTGCTCGCGCGTCTGTGACGCTTGCGATCTCGACCCGAAAAAAAAATGTTTACAATCGTTATAATGAATAATTATTCACTTAACTTTGTAGCGTGAAACCCAGGGACGATAAGAAAATAGAGCAGATTTATAAGGCAACCCTAGAGCTTGTTCAGGAATATGGCCTCGCGGGTATCACTATGAATAAAATTGCCAAGGCATCTAAATTGGCTACAGGGACCCTTTACATTTACTTTGCGAGTAAAGATGAACTGGTGAATACTTTGTTTACAGAATGCAGGAAGGCTTCTGCGGCTATTTATTTCACAGGGTATGATGCTGAGACACCTTTTAAACAAGGATTCAAGGTAATATGGATGAACCTGCTTAAATATCGTGTGGAAAAGTTTGATGAAGCCATTTTTGTTGACCAGTGCTATCATTCTCCTTTTATTACCGAAAGCACAAAAGAAATCACCCGCCAATTGTTTCAGCCTTTGCACAAGCTTATGGATCAAGGAAAACAGGAAGGACTGGTAAAAGAACTGGATACTTTTTTATTATTGACGTTTATGATCGGCAGTATCAGGGAAATCGTGAAATACTACCATTATAGCGATAGAAAGATAACCGATGCTATTGCAGAACAAGCCTTCTATCTCTGCTGGGATGGTTTAAAGGCATAAATTTTTTTATACTAAAAATGAATATATATTCACTTAAAAAATAGGACGGCCTTATGGCAAAGTTTACCTCATCGCAAATAATCATCATCCTCACTGTTGTTTCCGCGGCGATGCTTCAATTGATAGATACTTCTATCGTTAACGTTTCCCTCACCCAGATGATGGGGAACCTCGGAGCGAGTTTTGAAGATATCGGCTGGGTCATCACCAGTTATGCTGTTTCTAATATTATCATGATCACCCTTTCCGGATGGATGAGTGCTACGTTTGGCCGTAAATATTATTTCGCGGGTTCTATTATATTATTCACAGTGGCATCAGTATTTTGTGGAACCTCAACCAATGTCTGGGAGCTTGTCGCATTTCGCTTTGTACAAGGTATTGGTGGCGGAGGTCTCATATCCACCGCACAGGCTATATTAGTGGAAACATTCCCAAAGGAAGACCTGGGACTTGCCAATGCCATTTATGGCATTGGTGTCATCGTAGGCCCTGCTATTGGCCCAACATTAGGAGGCTATATTACAGATAACCTTACTTGGCAATGGATATTTTTTATAAACATACCAATTGGTATCATAGCCACCATATTTACCCTCATTTTTATAAAAGAACCTTTGGAAAAAATGAAAGCGGGGAAAATGGATTGGACTGCATTGGTTTTATTAGTCGCAGCCATTGGTTCTTTGCAGATTGTATTAGAAAAAGGGCAAAGTGAAGACTGGTTTCAAACCCATTACATAACCGTACTGGCCATTATTGCTGCATTCGGGATTATCTTTTTTATATGGCGCGAACTTACGGTAGAGAATCCGATGGTGAATCTCCGGCTTTTTACAAACCGTTCCTTTACCACCGGTACGCTTTTTAACTTTGTCCTTGGGTTTGGCCTGTATGGTACGACGCTTATTGTACCTATTTTTTGCCAGGGATTGCTTGGTTTTACGGCGATGCAAACTGGGCTTATCTTGTTGCCCGGTAGTCTTGCCACGGCGCTCATGATGCCCATAGTTGGCGTCTTGCTGCGAAAAAAATTAGTTCATCCCGCTGTCTATGCCGCTTTAGGCCTGTTGCTTTTCTTTCTGTTTAGTTTTGATATGGGCCAGATGAACCCGCAGGTATCTCCACATGACTTTTTCTGGCCTTTGATCATGCGTGGTTTTGCGATGGGATTAATCTTCATTCCCCTCACAACCATTTCATTATCAACCTTAAATGGGTCTGAAATCCCGCAGGGAACTTCCTTAAGCAATATGGTAAGACAGCTTGGTGGGTCTATCGGCATTGCCTTGCTTACCACATATATTACGCGGCGAACAGCAATACATTATTCCTACCTCACAGAAAACATTACGTTTAATAACCCGGTAGCTATGTCGAGAATCAAAACACTTACTGCGTATTTCATGAGTTTGGGGAACGATGCAAGCACTGCAACACATAGAGCATATGCCGTAATTGCAGGAATTGTGGGCCAACAAGCTACCATGCTCACATATAAAGAGATGTTCTTGTACATAGGCTTGTTTTTTATAGCCCTGATCCCATTACTGGCCATGTTCTGGAACAAGAAGAAAAAAGCTGAACCTGGGGATGAAAAAATTGAATGGACACTTGAATAAAAACAGGAACACATTAAAAGTCAATTAATTCAGAAGCCATATGAATCATTTATTAATCGCATTGGATTTTAGTCAGTTTTCGCCATTGGTCGAAAAAGTAGGATATACCTTAGCGAGAAGGCTTAATGCAAAAGTGACACTGGTAACTATTGTAAATAAATCTATTGATTATGAACCCATTGTAACAGGACAGGTTTTTACGGATAATTGGGAAGCACGGCAATACCTGGCGAATGAAAATCTGGAAAAAGTAAAGCTTGCTCATTCGGATATCGAAACCAATATTGTTTCATTCATTGGTGACCCGCAGGAAGACATTATTGACCTGGCCATCAAAAATCACACTACGTTTATTGTGATTGGTACGCATGGCAGAACGGGCTTTACAAATTTCCTTTTAGGCAGTACCGCTGAATACGTCATCAAACATTCAACAATACCAGTTATAGTAGTTCCTTACAAAATGGAAAGCCATTAAAGCAAATGGCAAAAACATAAGTCATCCCTATTTAAACGAAATATTTTTTAACAAAAACATTATGATTAAAACCTTTACAATTTCCCAGGAATCATTGTTCAGAATTTTTAAAAAAGCTGTTTTTAGCCATGAAGGCATCTGCAGGCTATACCTTTTTTATAATCCTTGATATATTTTTCCTGATTCTTGATATTTTAATGATGCCTCTTCTTCTTATCGTGTTCCTCGTATTGAAAGCATCGAAAAAATTGAACTAAACAAAGAAATTATCAGCCATCTAAATTTATGTATTATGCCAACAACAGAATTTGAAACCAACACAGATAAGAAAAGCATTACCAGGCCAGAGCCGGAGGAAATCCAATTTGGGAAAAAATTTTCAAATCATATGCTTGTCGCTAATTATGAAAATGGACAGTGGCAAGATGCAAATATTATTCCTTTTAAAAACCTGAGTCTGAGTCCAGCAACTTCCTTTATCCACTACGGACAGGCCATTTTTGAAGGGATAAAAGCCTACAGGCAAAAAGATGGTCATGTTGTTTTATTCCGGGCCTTGGATAATTGGAAACGTATGAATGCATCCGCAATCCGGATGGACATGCCTGAAATCCCTGAAGAAATTTTCATGAATGGCATGAGATTGCTTGTAGACTTTGACCGGTCTTCCGTGCCTTCATTGGAAGGTACATCTTTGTACATACGGCCTTTTATGATTGCAACAGATGAGTTTATTGGGGTTAGGGCAAGTGAAAAATATATGTTTTCTATTATTACAAGTCCTGCGGGCTCTTATTACTCCAAACCAATGTCAATCTACGTTGAGGATAAATACGTCAGAGCTTTTCCTGGCGGAACAGGAAATGTAAAAACAGCAGGAAACTATGCAATGGGCATGCACCACACCAATCTGGTTAAAAAAATGGGCTTTGATGAAATCTTATGGACTGATGGATATGAGCACAAATTCGTACAGGAAATTGGCACGATGAACGTTTTCTTTGTCATTGGGAATAAGGTCATTACACCCGATCTAATGTCGGGAACGATTTTAGGGGGCATCACACAGGACAGTGTCATTACCTTATTAAAAAGAAAAAGGCATCACGTAGAGGAAAGACTGATTTCTGTAGATGAAATTGAGCATGCCTTTAAGTACGGAGAACTTAAAGAAGTTTTTGGAACAGGAACGGCTGCATCAATCACTTCTATTGCAAAGCTTACTTACCAGGACAATGAAATCGTATTACCTGACCCGGAAAACTTTGAGATTGCAAACTGGCTGAAGCTGGAATTGTCAGACATACGATATGGTAGAAAAGAAGATACTCACGGGTGGATATTCCAAGTATGATTTTTATTCATGCTGTTTAATTATGATACTTTTTGCATGGAGCACTACAACCAATTAAGCAGTTTCATTAATCCTTTGTTCCCATTCTTCCTTGCTGATCCTAAAAATCTTTACCTTATGGTCTAACCAGAGTGTAATTTTATCCAGCGTCATTCCATTTTTTTCAGCTACGCTTGCTGATTTAGTATTATTTATATCGATGATTGAGATAAGAGAATCAGAGTAAGTGTAATTATTTTCAAAGGCAAAATCCCGGCATTTTTTTGGCAGCTTCCGTCGCATAACCTTTCCCGCGCTGTTCCGGCATTATTGAATATCCTACTTCCATTTCAGGTATATCGTCAACAGTTTGAACCTGAAGGCCACCCATTCCGATAAATGTACCATCTCTCTTATCAATTACTACATTGAATCCTCCCAATCCGTTATTGTACCTCATAAAAACCCGATCAAACCATTCTTTGCATTGGTCAAGCGGATTAGAATTGGCGAACTTCAATAAATATTTTGTTGAATCAGGATGCTCGAAAAATGGCAACCATGAATCAAAATCATCAGGTTCTAATTTTCTAAATATCAAGCGATCTGTTTTTTGCCCTTCCAGTAAAAATTTCGGTGTTTTGGTCACCATTGTATTTATAACATCATAGAAGTTAAAAGCTCTTTTAACTTTCAAATTTAGGTTTTAGATAAAACTGGAAGTCATTGGCCTCATAATTATTTGTGTAGTCAAACAATAGTCTATACATTTGTCTTGTGAGGAAGTGATATATTCATAATTAGAGAGAGAAACAGCCTTGATATTCAAGGCTGTTTCTTTAAAATAACGTCTGAACTATATTATCTCCCTTTTGATACCTCTCAAAAATTTCTTCTTCAATTTCTTTTCTCGGTTTAGAATAAGTCTCTTTGGAAGCTGCAATCACCTCATTCTTAAAAAATTTATGGCATTCAATTAGAGGCAAAGTATTAGCACTAAATGGCTGTGAGGTAGCACCGTCAATCATCAGCTTCAGGTACATAGAATACTTTGGAAGGTTTATAAGATCTGTCTTATTAAACGTAGGGTAAAACTCTTTCTCCAGGTATTCCGCATCAGTGGCTCCTACTCGAAAGGAAATCATAGTACCTACATTCCCGAATAT
>Ga0207007_1047_pt1 | contig 31772 bp, 29 predicted proteins | sample Alteio_BWMinCont_85_FD_153487 | JGI IMG/M metagenome (GOLD analysis project Ga0207007, IMG submission 153487) | Enriched cells from forest soil in Barre Woods Harvard Forest LTER site, Petersham, Massachusetts, United States -... | ecosystem: Environmental > Terrestrial > Soil > Temperate forest >...
GCATCACCCATTTCGACCTCGCCAACAACTGAGGCCCGCCGCGGTTTTCGCGTGAACTTGATCCTCTTTGAATCCGTCGAAATCGCCCGGCCGCTCGCGCGGTCCGATCCGCGGGCCGCGCATTTGCTCAGCGTCCTGGGCCGGCGGGCGGGCGGGACGTTTGACGCCGGCCTCGTGAATGGCCCGCGCGGCCGGGGGACGATCGAGGCCATCGCGCAGGATGCGCTGAAACTTTCTTTCGCTTGGGGCGCGGAGCCGCCACCGGCCGACCCGATCACGCTGCTGATCGGCCTGCCGCGTCCGCAGACCGCACGTGACATCTTGCGCGACGCCACGACCATGGGTGTCGCCGCGGTGCATTTCGTTGCAACCGAAAAAGCCGAGCACGGTTACGCGCAAAGCTCACTGTGGACTTCCGGCGAATGGCGGCGCCAGTTGCTGACTGGCGCGGCGCAGGCGTTCGATACGCGCATTCCGGCAGTCACTTGGGACCGGTCGCTGGCCGAAGCGCTGGCGGAAATCGCGCCAGTCACATCGCGGTTTGCGCTGGATAACTATGAAGCGAGCGAGCGCTGGGGATCGGTCGGGACCATGGGCACAGTGGCCGCTGGAACGCCGGTGGCGCTGGCGATCGGGCCGGAGCGCGGCTGGGGTCCGGCCGACCGGGAGGCGCTTCGGGCGCACGCCTTCCGGCTGGCGCATTTGGGCCCGCGCCCGTTGCGCACCGAAACCGCCGTGGTCGCCGCCCTCGCGGTGCTCAAGGCGACGGGCCGCGATGGCACCCCCTCTCAGTCCCGCTGAAAGAAACAGGCGGTGGGTTGGCGCGAGCCTTTGCCGAGGCGTTTCACGCATTTCCAGCCGACCGGTCCGAGCGTGAGATCGCCGGGAGTCTCGAAGACAATCACCGGATCGGGCCGAGACGCCAGCGCGGCCGTGAGGCGGTGAAAAAGCTTCGGCGCGACTTTTTCGATCATCTCGTAGGGCGGGTCGATGAAGACGAGGTCGGGTTCCTCCCCTGGCACGGGGGTCCAGGTGAGCGCGTCGATCGTCAACACCTCGAGGCCACGCTCGTGGCGCCGGATGCTCTTGCAGACGGTCGCGATGTTCTGGCGGAGGCACGTGACGACGCGGGCGTCGTTTTCGACAAACACCCCAGCAAGCGCGCCCCGGCTAAGCGATTCCAGCCCATAGGCGCCGCTGCCCGCGAAGAGATCGGCGAAGCGCACGCCCGCGATTCGGGAAGCCAGGCTGGAAAACACGGCCTGACGCAGGGCGTCGGTGGTGGGGCGCACACCATCGCCCTTGGGCACCTGCAGCAACACCCCCCGCGCGACTCCTCCGCTGATCCGCATGGCCGCCCCGGGTTATTCGGCCGGCCCGGTGATCGCCGTGCCGCCAGTCACATTGACTTTCGCCAGGATCGCCTGGGCGATCTTTTCCGCGAGTTCGGGCTTCTCCTTGAGCATGGCTTTCGCCGCGTCGCGACCCTGGCCCACCAGGTTGCCCTCGTAGGCGATCCACGCGCCTTTTTTCTCCAGAATCTTGTGCTCCAGGCCGAGGTCCAGCAGCGAGCCCATGCGCGAAATGCCCTCGTCATACATGATGTCGAACTCCACCTCGGTGAACGGCGGGGCCACTTTATTCTTCACCACCTTGATCTTGGTGCGGTTGCCAATCACTTTGCCCTCGGGGGTCTTGATCTGGTCCTTCCGCCGGATGTCGATGCGGATCGAGGCGAAAAACTTCAGCGCCCGCCCGCCGGAGGTCGTCTCGGGGCTGCCGAACATCACGCCGATCTTCTCTCGGATCTGGTTCGTGAAAATGCACACGCATTGGGTCTTGCTCACCACCGCCGTGAGCCGGCGCATCGCCTGGCTCATCAGCCGCGCCTGCGCGCCCACGGTCGCATCGCCCATCTGGCCGTCGAGCTCCGCCCGCGTCACCAGGGCCGCGACGGAGTCGAGCACGATCACGTCGATGCTGTTGGACCGGATCAACGTCTCCATGATGTTGAGCGCATCCTCGCCGCTGTCGGGTTGCGACACCAGGAGGTCGTCGAGATTCACGCCCACCACCCGCGCGTACTTTGGGTCGAGCGCGTGTTCGACATCGATGAACGCCGCCAATCCGCCGCCCCGTTGCGCCTGCGCGATCACGCTCAGGCAGAACGTGGTTTTGCCCGACGATTCCGGGCCATAAATCTCAATGATGCGCCCCTTGGGCAGCCCGCCGACGCCGAGCGCCAAATCCACCGCCAGCGATCCGGTGGACAGCGTTTCGACTTTCATCTTGGCATTGCTGCCGAGGCGCATGATCGACCCCTCGCCGAATTGCTGGCTGATCGCCGAGAGCGCGAGCTCGATGTTCTTTTCCCGCGGGCCATGGGCGGGAGCTGGGGCGGTGGCGGATTTGGCGGGAGCGGCGGCAAATTTGGACATGGGAAAAAAGCGGGGAGGAAGGGAGCGGGAGGAAATGACCAATGTCCAATGACCAATGACCGATGGCAAGGGGGAACGCGCGAGTGGCGCGTTTACCGGTCGCAAAACCGGACGGGGACCCAAAGGCCGAGGGGGCGGTGTCGGCGGGAAAACTTGCCAAACGGGTGAAAATGAAGCAATCTCCGCTTTTCGCCGGTTTCGATGCCGGCATTTGCGCGTTTGGCCACGATTCCCCTTTCAATCTGTCTCATCCATGAAAATCCTGCCCCTGATTATTCTCGCCGCTGGTTTGGCCCTTACGGCGCAAGCCGAAACCGGTCCCGTGCCACCCAGTCAGCGGGTCCTAAATCTGCGGCATCATTTTCCCGCGCAAAACCTGGCGCGCGCCGTCGAGTTCAAGGAGTGTCAGGCCTGTTTCGAGCGGGTCGAAAACCTGGCCTCCGCCGAGGAAGCCGTGCGCAGGGCGGAGGACACCAAAGCGGGTCTCATTAAAGCTTTAAAGGCGGCGGAGGCCGATCGGAAACAGAAGGCCGACCACAAGGAATTGGCGGCCACCATCGCTTGGCTGAACGGGCCATTCACCCGTTATGTCGAGCGGTGGCATCGGTTGATCGAAGAAATGGGCAAGGTGACCGACGTTTGGCGCCTCGCCCCGCCCGGTGAGACTTTGACCCTGATCAGTTCGTTCCGTGAAAAACATCAAGATTGGCTCGATCATCACGCGACATTGAAGGATGACCTCGCTAAACTGGAAGCCACCGCCAAGGTCCTGGTCGAGGCCCACAACAACCGGGAGCCGCGGCAGGTGGAAGAATACCACGCCACCTTTGCCGTGGCCAAGGGCCGGGCCGAGGTGATCGCCAAGCGGGAAACCGAAAAGCCCGAGAGCCAGGATATCGCCCGCGAGCTGGCCGACCGGTTGAAAGGGCTCGATTCCCGCGGGGAAAAATTCGTCCACGTGCCGGTGCGGACCGTCGCCACGGGCGAGGCCCTTGCGATCGTCAGATCGGTCCACGAGACCCATCAAGATTGGCTCGACCACCACACCGGGATGAAAGAAGACCTGGCCCGGGTCGAAGCGAAGGCCAAGGAGATCGAGCACCCGGCCGGGCCGGGGGCGTCGGACCAAGTGGACGAGTTCTATTTTGCCATCGATGCCTCGACTGATCGGGCCGAGGATATCGCCCAACGGGAAGACGAGCCGGCGGAAAGCCGGGACTTCGCCCAGAAACTGGCCGCCCGGCTCGCCAAGGTCGAGTGAGGGGGGGAGATTTACGATTTTGGATTTTCGATTTACGATTGGCCGGAGGTCGGAAAAATGGCTCGCACGGACGGGCAGTTTGGGTGTAACCGTGGCCAGTCTCGAAACCATCTTGTCGGCTCGAAATGAAAACGCCACCACGGAAAACGCCCAGCTGTTTTCAACGCGCTTTGCTGGGTTTCGCCATGGCGTGGCCGGTCGGGGTTGTTCGATCTCTCGCGGCGGCGGATAATCCCGATCTGGACACCGCTGCGATCGCCCAGCCCCTGCCGGCTTCACCGGACCGCTACGCGCGCATGGCCGAGGTCCGGAAAACGACGGATCAAGCGGCGTTGGCAAAACTGCTTACCGATCCCAAGGAGGACCGGGGCGTGCGTTTCCAGGCGGTGGCGGGCCTGACCGACGGGAAACTTCTGGCGGAGGCCATCGCCAGGTTGAAAGCCGCCCGAGATGATCCTTTCCTGGTCGTTGCCACGCTGCGCCTGGAACTGCTCGATCCGATCGTCCACGGCCGGCTCGGCGACCTCGAAATGATTCCGACTTACGTGACCAATGACCCGGACCCCGAGGAATACACCAGTGAGACCGTCACCCTGGAGATTCGGAAAAAAGATCGGAGCGGCCAAGCGCTGGCCTTCGACAAATGGACCACCGAAGACCAACGCAATCCCTGCAACCCCGGCCTGATTCCGGCGGACATAGATTGCAGCGCCTTGCTGGCCGAATTGCTCAAGAATCCGGCCTTCCAGGGAAGTTTCCCGAACCTGGCCCGCGAAGCGGCCGTGCCCGCGTTGCGAACGGCGGCCGTGCAGGCGATGGACCCGCAGTGGGCGGACGGGGCGGTCTTTCAAGCCGTGGCCGATCTCGCCCGGGCCGACCCCGATGACGGCGTTCGCTTGGCCGCCATCGAAAAGGTGGCCCAGTTTTCGGCGCGCGATGACGGCGACCCGTTCCAGGCCCAAACCGTCCTGATCGGGATCGCGCAACACGATCAAGACTTGGGGATGCGCGCCGCCGCGGTGAGGCACGTGACAATGCAAGCGGTGCTCCAGCAAATCGTCCGCGACGATCCGCCCCTGCGCATCGCCGCAGTCGAGAACCTGACGGATAATCAAGCCCTCCTCGAAAAACTCGCGCTGGATGAAACCAACGAGGGCGTGGCCTCCGTGGCAACGGATAAACTGACGAATCAAGCGGTGTTGGCGAAAATCGCATTGTCACGCCGCGATGAAAACGTCCGCCGCATCGCCTTGAGCAAGGTGACGGATCAGGCCGTGCTGGCCCGGGTGGTGCGGGAGGAACTGGACACGGTCCCCGGGCTGACCGCGCTGCAACACCTGCAAGACCAGCCGATGCTGGCGCAATTGGCGACCGGATCCTCGAACCCCTACGTGCGCTCGCTCGCGGCTGCTAACCTGACCGATCAGGCCCTTTTGGTGAAAATTGCGCGGACGGAAACCGAGACGGAAGTCCTCCGGGCGGTCGTCAAACACCTGGCCGACCAACCGGCATTGGCCGCTCTTGCAATTGAGTGCCGCGACCTCGAGGTGCGGGTTGGCGCGGTCAAAAACCTGACCGATCAGGCCATGCTCGCGAAAGTGGTGCGCGAGTCGATTTTTCCTTCCGGTGAGAATGAATACGAGGCGTGCTCCCTGGCTTTGGACAAGCTCACCGACCAGGCTTTGCTGGCTGGAATCGCTCTGGACACCGGGCCTTATCGCGAGGACGTGCGCGAAACGGCCGTGAGGGCGTTGGCCGACCCGGCCGTTCTCACCCGAATCGCATTGCTCCCGGGCGAGGATTACAATGTTCCCGTCGCTGCTGCGGCAAAACTGACGAGTTTGGATGACCTCGCCAAAGTCAGCCAGGAAGGCAAGACCGCCTTGGTGCGCGAATACGCGGCCACCCGCCGCCGGCTATTGGTGGCGACGATCCCGGTCTCGGTCGGGTCGCTGGATCAGGCGGTGATGGCCGCGCTCGCAACAGAAAGCGCTGATCCCGCGACCCGCGGCTTCGCCATGGGCCGCCTCGCCGACCGGGAGACGTTGAAAAAAATCGCCTTGGAAGGCAAAAGCCCGGACATGCGGCGGGCCGCCGCCTTCCGACTGATGGATCCCTTCATTCTGGCCGGGGTCGCCGCCGCGGATGCGGACCCGAAAATCCGCGAGTCGGCGGTGCAGAACATCGACGAACCGGCGCCCCTTGCCCAAATCGCGCAAACGAATTCCATGCCCGCGATCCGCGCGTGCGCGGTAAATAAAGTCAAGGATCAGGCCGTCCTCGCCGGAATCGCGCTCGGCGATCCGGAACCGACGGTGCGCGCAGCCGCGCTGCAGCAGATTTCCGGGTCCGATCAGGCGATGATCGCCAGGCTGGTGGCAGGGGAAACTTCGGGGTGGGCGCGGGCCGCCGCGGTCAGCCATCTCACCGACCAAGCTTCGCTGACGAAACTGGCGCAGGAGGATCCCGACGAGGAAGTGCGCACCACGGCGGCGAGCCAGTTGGCGGTCGGCGCACAAGCCCGCACCAAAATCGCGCAGGCCGATCCCGCGCCGAAGGTCCGCGCAGCGGCCGCTACGGGTATCACCGACCAAGCCATCCTCGGCCAATTGGCCCTCGCGGACCCCGCCGCCTGGGTGCGTGCCAAGGCCGTCCAACAATTGACCAATCAGGCGATCCTGGCCAGGGTGATTCAAGGCGACCAGGACTACGGGGTGCGCGAATCGGCCGTGCGGGAGGTGACCGATCATGCGCTGCTGGCGAAATTGGCGAAGGAGGATCCAGATGCGATCCTGCGGGACCGTGCGGTGGTGCGGATGATGGACTTGGACGGCAAGGGCTTCGATGAAGGCGACGAACCTGTGGCGGCATCGCCAGCCGAGATTGCCCAAGATGCAGTGGTGCTGGCAGAAATCGCGCTGGCCGAGAAAGATGACGGGGTGCGCGGGGATGCGGTGTCGGCGGTCTCCGATCAAAACGTGCTGAATCAAGTGGCGCGGTTCGATGCCGACGCAAGAATCCGCCAGGGCGCGGCCTGGCGCTTGACGGACAAGGGCGTACTCGCGCTGATCGCGCAGCAAGACCACGACCCAGAGGTGCAAAAGATCGCCACCCGGCGACTGATCGAATTGACGCCGAAGTGAGGGCGGGATTTACGATATTGGATTGACGATTTACTATTGGCCGGAGATCGGAAAATGGCTCGCATGGGCCGGCGATTCGGGCGTAACGCTGTCAGTCTCGAATCCAATTTATCGGCTCGAAATGAAAACGCCATCTCGGAAGACGCTCTGTTGTTTTCGAAGCGCTTTGCCGGGTTTCGCGCTGGCTGGACCGATCGGGGTTGCCGCTTCTTTCATTCAGCCCTTCAGCCTTTCAGTTTTTCAGCCTTTTCCGCCTCGGCCAGCTTTTGGCGGGTTTCCTCGATCTGGGTGGCCATGCGGAGTTTCATTTCGATGTCCCAGCGCTTTTCGTCCGCATGAAGTTGGCGTTCCTCCAGCCAGGCCAGTTGCTGTTTCAGCCGGGTCAACTCCTCATGCGTGGTGTGTGGTCGGATGAGCCATCGGGCGAACACAAGGGTGAGCACCGAGGCGGTGAACATGAAGAGGACGGCGGCGGCTTCGGGCACAGGGGAATTTACGATTTACGATATGCGATTTACGATTGTACGGAGGCGGCGGGCGGCGCGTTTGATCCTGACTGGTTCCGGTGCCTGCGGACTCGGATTTGAAAATTGACTTTGTGGGAGATCGGTATCGAAGGGCTAGGTCGCCGGGACTTTCTTTCGCCGCTTTCGTAGCACAAACCATGCTGCGGCCGCGAGGACGACGGGGAGTGTGACTTCCAGGGCCATCCGGGTCCAGTGGGTGTCGGAGGGCGTGGGGGCGGCTTCGGCTTTCGCCGTCTCCGGGGAAGAGGGATTGGCCGCGAGCACTGCAGCGACCCAGGACTGCGAGGTCGCGCGGCTCCAGGCCAAATCCGATTTTGTGCCCATTGCATAAAGCACGAGGTATTTCCCTTTCACGTGCAGGTGGGTGACGGTGCCGGCCAATTGCCCGGTGGAAACCGTCCCGGCGGGGCCTTCATTGTTGACGACGACGAGCATCGAGAACGAAATCCGCCGATCGCCTTCGTCATGCGGCGGCAGGGAGATGACCTGCTGTGCCGCGAGCCGGGAATCAAGCGGCTCGTCTGCGCCGAGACCGCCTTCGATCTTGGCGATGGAGCCGGGCGCTTTGGCTTCGACCTGGGCAACGGCATCTTTCAGGAAGGCTTTGAGGGTCTGTTTTTTGGCCGCAAAGCGATCATTGGCGATGAACCGGGGAATCTCGTCCTTTTCGACCTGGACGGACAGTTTGCGGTCCAAATCGGGGATTTTCAAATCCTTGGCGGCGGCAATCTGGTCGGCGGGCAGGAATAGGACGAACTCTTGGTTGGTCTCGTACACGAATCGTTGGGCGAAATCGTAGGCCGGCTGCAGGTCCGGGGTGAGCTGTTCGAACCCGGGGGGTACTGGAATCGAGATTGCCGTGCCGCCCACGGAAATCTCGACCGGAGCGCCCGGCGCGGGTGCCGGAGCCTCGGCACCGGAGAGCGAAGCGCCGAGCAGCAGCGACGCCAAAAGCGTCGCCGCCGATTTCATCGTGCGAACCATCGAAAACCGCAGGCTGCCACGGCGGGCCGCAGGGGCGCTCACTTCGCGATCTGCGGGCGCGTGGGCTGCGGCCAGTCGAGATGGAAGAATTTGCCGCGGGGCTGGTCCACGCGCTCGTAGGTGTGGGCGCCGAAGTAGTCGCGCTGGGCTTGGAGCAGGTTGGCCGGCAGGCGGGCCGAGCGGTAACTGTCGTAGTAGGCCAGGGCCGACGCGAAATTGGGGGCGGCGACGCCGCACTCCGCCGCGAGTGCGACGACCTTGCGCCAGTTTTCCTGCGCCTTCTTCACGGTCTTGTTGAAATACGGGTCGAGCAGCAGGTTGGCCAGGTCGGGTTTTCGGGCAAAGGCTTCGGTGATCTTTTGGAGGAAGGCGGCCCGGATGATGCAGCCGCCGCGGAAGATCTGGGCGATTTCGCCGAAGTTGAGCTTCCAGTTGTATTCCTTCTGCGCGGCTCGCATGAGCTGGAAGCCCTGGGCGTAGGAGCAGATTTTCGAGCAGTAGAGGGCGTCGTGGATCGCGGCGATCAGGGCCTTTTTCGAGCCGCGGTATTTTTTCGACGGGCCTTTCAGGATCTTCGAAGCGGCGACCCGCTCCTCCTTGATCGCGGAAATGCAGCGGGCGAACACCGACTCGGCGACGGTGGGGGCGGCCACCCCCATGTCGAGCGCGTTCACCGAGGTCCACTTGCCGGTGCCTTTTTGGCCGGCGGTGTCGAGGACGATGTCCACGAACGGTTTTTTCGTGACGGGGTCCTTCTGCTTGAGGATGTCGGCGGTGATTTCGATGAGGAAGCTGTCGAGGATGCCGGTATTCCACTCGGAGAAGATCGCGCCCATTTCGGCGGGCTTGAGATCGAGCAGGCCTTTCAACAGGGCGTAGCCCTCGCAGATCATCTGCATGTCGCCGTATTCGATCCCGTTGTGGACCATCTTGACGTAGTGGCCGGCGCCATTTTCGCCGATGTAAGTGGTGCAGGGCACGCCACCCACGACGGGCTTGCCGGGCGTGGCGCCCATGAGGGGCTTGCCGGTCTTGGCATCGACCTTGGCCGCGATGGCCTCCCAGATTGGCTTGATCTCCAGCCAGGAGGAGAAGTCGCCACCGGGCATGAGGGAGGGGCCGAAACGCGCGCCCTCCTCGCCGCCCGAAACTCCCGATCCCACGAAACGCAGGCCCTTTTCTTTCAGGGCTTTTTCGCGGCGGATCGTGTCGGTCCAGAGCGCGTTGCCGCCATCGATCACGATATCGCCGGCCTCGAGGAGCGGCACCAGGCTGTCGATGACCGCATCGGTGCTCTTGCCCGCCTGGACGAGAATGACCATCTTGCGGGGCTTCGCGAGCGATTGGACGAATTCCGCCGGAGTCTTGGTGCCGACGACGCCGCCGGGGGTGTTGGGATTCTCGGCGACGAATTCGTCGGTTTTCTCGACCGTCCGATTATACACCGAGATTTGAAAGCCGTGATCGGCGATGTTGAGGGCCAGATTTTGACCCATGACGGCGAGGCCGATGAGTCCGATGTCGGATTTTGGTTTGGGCATGGGAAGAAAGGGGTGGCAAAGTTCTGGCAGGGGCGGGGCGGAAACGCCAACCCATTTTTGGCCGAAATTTGGCGGGCCGAAAGACGGATCAATGGGCGGGCTTGGCCGGGGGCTTGGCGCCCGGCGGAGGCAAGTTGGGGTTGGCGGGTAAGAAGGGGGCGATGCGATTGACGAGGGGAGTGAGGAAGGCGGGTTCGGTGCGGTTGTAAACCCACTCGACGAAGACCAAAAACACGGCCAGCAACAGGATGATGCCGAGAAGGAACTTGTTGGCGCCAGCGGCGATCGCGCGCAGGATGACGACGGCGACCACGATCCCGACGAGGCCGCCGCCAATCATCCACCAAGTGCTGGCGGGCACCTGTTGGATTTTCTCAAGGGCGGTGAGGGCGAGGAGAGGAGTCATGATGCGGTGGAGGGAACTTATGCAGATGGAAGGGAAAATCGAGCAGGAAACGAGAAACTAGGATTGGCCGCAAAAAGTCGCAAAAGTCGCAAAAAAATCAGCAGGGAAAGAAGACTCGGAGATGGTATTAACCGCAGATGCGATCCAGATTGACGCAGATTCCGAACGGAGATTGAGGGCGGCGGCCTGAGTGGTCTTGCCAGGGGGCGACCGGCGGGGTAACCCTTGGGGGCATGGACGTGTCGCGCCTTCGTACCCAGCAGAAGAAGCCCAGTTTCCCCATCAGCGGGGCGCTGCGCGCGTATCTGCGGCGCTACCGCCGCGAAGCCGATCTGCCGGTGACTTACCTGCGGCTGCGGCGTTTCGCGGAATCCGCTCCGCTGGCCGATGCCCTCGGCCGGCCAACCCATTGGGAAACGGTGGTTTACGACCAGATGGAAATGGAGTCGCTCCAGGATGGGCTCAAACGGGTTTACGCCATCCTGCGCACCGACGGCGACCTTTCGGTGATGCAGCATTTGTATGTGGATCGCATAGATTTTTGCGCGTTCGGCAATTCAGCGCCGTTTCGGATCCGGATCGTGAACTCCTACAACGACAACGCCGATTATTTTTACCTCAAACGCGCTGATGCCTCCCGCATCTACGGGTTGGAGTTGGAGCACGTGCTCTCGCCGAACCGACTCAATTTCCTCACTTGCGGCGAAACGCTGGTGGAGGAGCACATCGCCGGGATCCCCGGCGACAATTTCACCAAGTCCTGGCTGGGCCGGGGCGAGATCAAGCCGATCCGGCTGGCGAAGGAGTTGGTGAAATTCAACGAACGCTGCTTCGTGCGGCTGCTCGGGGACATGCGCAGTTATAATTTCGTGGTGGTGATCACGCCGGACTTTGAGGACTTCCAGGTCCGCATCCGGGCGATGGACTTCGACCAGCAGTCCTACGAGGGGCGGATGAATTTCTACCGGCCGCAGTTTTTCAAGGATAACCGGCCGCTGGCGCTGTTTTGCGTGAAGCATTTGCGCCTTGAGACGGCCCGGCAATACCAGCGCGAAGAACAGGTGCTGATGATGAAGCGCGCGGCGGTGTCGGAGGAGCGGCTGGGCCTCCTGCTGGGAGCGATGGCGGGCGACGAGTTGGCGCCAGCCGCGCACGTGAGGGAGCTGGGGGCCGCGCTGGCGGCGCACTATGGGCGCGACGCGTATCTGGCCTGCCGGTCCATGGGCGATCTCGTGCGGGAGAGTCTCGAATCCATCCGCCTGCATGTGGCCGCGCCGCAGGTCACCGAAGTGGTGGCGGACGAGATGGAGTGAGGCAGGAATTTACGATATTTGATTTACGATTTACGATTGGTCGGAATTCGGAGAAATGCCGCCGGCGTGTTCGCCCTGGGTGGCGCAGTTGATCCAGGCAGAGGCACCTTCGGCGTAATGTTCCTTCTTCCACACCGGCACCCGGGCCTTGGCTTGATCGATGATGAACCGGCAGGCGTCGAAAGCCGCGCCGCGGTGGGCGGAGGAAACGCCGACCCACACGGCGAGATCGCCGATGTCGAGCCGGCCGGTCCGGTGGGCGCACGCGGCTGCAATCAGGGGAAAACGCGCGAGAGCTTCGGCCACGATGCGCGCGCCTTCTTTTTCCGCCAACGGCGCAAACGCCTCGTATTCGAGGGCCAGCACCTTGCGGCCATCGTTGAGATCGCGCACCCAGCCCTCAAAGGTGACGCAGGCGCCGGCTCCCGGCTTGGGCAGGCCGCGCCGGAGTTCGGCCGGGTCGAGTGGGGCAGCGGAAAGGTGGAAGAGCGCGGGAGGGGGCGAGGGCATGGGGGAAGGAATTTACGATATTTGATTTACGATTTACGATTGGCCGGAATTCGGCGGATTGCCGCAAAAATGCGCAAGAAAACCTTGGATGCGGCTATTGCCGCAAAGCGATGTTTTTGGAGTTCGTTTCTCTCTGACGGACCCGGCTGATGGCCGGGGCGCGCGGCCAATCTTCGCGATCATTTGAAATCGGCCTGTTCCGCCTTGCGGGTGGGGCGGCGGCCCGTTGACTGGCCTTATGGAGTCCACCCTACTCGTCCTCGCCGCCGGGCTCGGCGCCCGCTACGGCGGGCTCAAACAACTGGACCCGGTGGGGCCCAATGGGGAAATCCTGTTGGATTACGCGGTTTTCGACGCTCTACGTGCCGGCTTCACTCGGCTTGCATTCGTGATCCGGCGCGAATTCGAGGCCGAGTTCGCCGCGCGGGTCGCGGCGAAATACTCCGCCCGTGCGCCGGTGGATCTAGTGTTCCAGTCCACTGCGGCCCTGCCCGCCGGCTCGCTGGCGCGGCCGGCGCGCGAGAAGCCGTGGGGCACCGGCCACGCGGTGTGGTGCGCGCGTGACCAGGTAGCGGGGCCGTTCGCCACGATCGGCGCGGACGATTTTTTCGGGCGCGATGCGTTCGTCCAATTGGCGGATTTTCTGCGCGCGCCGGCCGTGGCTCCGGTCGGCGTGCCGCGCTATGCGATGGCTGGCTACCGGCTGGGCCATACGCTGTCGGAGCACGGCGCGGTGGCGCGCGGCCTCTGCGAAGTGCGGGCGGATGGAAGGCTGGAACGCGTGACGGAGCGGACGAACCTGCGGAGCGAAGAGATCGGCCCCGGCCGAGAGCTGACGGGCGACGAAACCGTGTCGATGAATTGCTGGGCCTTCACCCCAGAAATCTTCGCGGCGCTGGACGGCCAGTTCGCGGCCTTTCTACGCGACCGCGGTGACGACCCTAAGGCGGAGTTCTATTTGCCCGAGGCCGTGTCGCAGCAAATCGCGCGGGGGACGGCGGAGGTCTGGGTCCGCCCCACCGCAGCCAACTGGTTCGGCGTGACCTACCGCGAAGACAAGCCCCGGGTCCAGGCCCGGCTGGCCGAACTGGCGCGCCGAGGCGAGTATCCAACCCGCCTCTTTTGACCATCGGTCAACACCCGATGCGCGGCCACCTGCCCTCCAAAGCCCAACGGGCGAAGGAGGGCGGCCTTCTCTCCTTGGTTAGGGTCCCTAATAAAACGGCGCGCCGGAGCCGCCGGCCCGGATGCGCCTTTACAATCCAAGGAATGCGCGTTGCTTAAATTAACTGTCCAACCGCCTCGCCCCGAACCCACTGCGATGAGTCTCACTGCCCACCTTTTCCGTTCCTCCATTGGGCGGAAATTCATCATGGCGGCGACTGGGCTGATTCTGATCGGCTTCGTGACCGGGCATTTGGCGGGGAATCTGCAAATTTTCGAGCCGCCCGACCACATCAATGGCTACGCTGCATTCTTGCATCAGTTGGGTCCCCTACTCTGGGTGGCGCGGATCGTCCTGCTGGTCAGCGTGGGCCTGCACATTTGGGCGGCGACCGCGCTCACGTTGGAAAATCGGCGCGCGCGCGGTACAGAGCCATATAGCGCGAAGGTCTGGATTCAGGCCTCCCTGGCCTCGCGGGTGGTGCGTTGGACCGGCTACCTGGTGCTGGCGTTCGTGCTTTACCACCTCGCTCAATTCACGGCCGGTTGGGCGCAGCCGGCGGCGTTCAAGGACAATCTCGCGAAATACACGATGGCGGGCGATTACCGGGTCGCCGGGTTTCTGGTGGTGAAGGCGGGAACGGCGGTGCCCGATGTCCACAGCATGGTGATCTTGGGATTTCAGAACAAGGTGGTGGCGCTCTTTTACGTCGTGGCCGTGGGTTTGCTCAGCTTCCACTTGTGGCACGGGGCCGACAGCCTCTTTCAAACTTTCGGCCTGCGCTCAGCCCGCTGGTCCGGCTGCCTCCGCAAGGCCGTGGCGGCGTTTTGCCTCCTCTATTTCCTCGGGAATCTGCTGATTCCCGGTTCCGTGCTCATCGGCGCCAAGGGTTTGCGCGTTGGGTTTCAAGCCTCTGCGGCTCCGGCCGGTTCCGCACCCTGACTTCCCGCCATGGCCAAACTCGATCCCAGAATCCCGGCCGGCCCGCTTGCCGACAAGTGGCACAAACACAAGGCGGAGATCAAGCTCGTCAATCCCGCGAACAAGCGGAAATACGAGGTGATCGTCGTCGGCGCCGGGCTGGCGGGCGCCTCGGCCGCCTCCACGCTGGCCGATCTCGGCTACAAGGTGAAGAATTTCGTGTTTCACGACAGCCCGCGGCGCGCGCACTCCATCGCCGCGCAGGGCGGGATCAACGCCGCGAAGAATTACCAGAACGATGGCGACAGCGTTCACCGGCTCTTTTACGACACCATCAAGGGTGGGGATTATCGGTCGCGCGAGGCCAACGTCCACCGCCTCGCCGAAGTCTCGGCGAACATCATTGACCAATGCGTGGCGCAAGGCGTCCCCTTCGCGCGCGAATACGGTGGGCTGCTGGCCAACCGCTCGTTCGGCGGCGCGCAGGTGTCGCGCACGTTTTACGCCCGGGGCCAGACGGGGCAACAACTGCTGCTGGGAGCGTATTCGGCCCTCTCGCGCACGATCGGCGCGGGCCTGGTGGAGATGTTCCCGAATCGCGAGATGCTTGATCTGGTCGTGGTCGGCGGGCAGGCCAAGGGCATCGTGACGCGCCACCTGATCACGGGCGAGCTCGAGCGCCATGCCGCCGATGCCGTGGTGCTCGCGACCGGCGGCTACGGCAACGTATTCAACCTTTCGACTTACGCGCGCCAATCAAACGCCACCGCCATCTGGCGGGCCTACAAGCGCGGGGCGTGTTTCGCCAATCCCTGCTACACCCAAATCCATCCCACCTGCATCCCGGTGAGCGGCGAGCACCAATCCAAGCTGACGCTCATGTCGGAATCGCTGCGCAACGACGGCCGGATTTGGGTGCCGAAGCAGGCGGCGGACCGCGGGCGCCCGCCGGGCGAGATCGCCGAGGCCGACCGCGACTACTACCTGGAACGCATGTATCCATCTTTCGGTAACTTGTGTCCGCGCGACATCGCGTCGCGGGCGGCCAAGCGGGTGTGCGACGAGGGGCGCGGGGTTGGACCGGGGGGGCTTGGCGTATATCTCGATTTCGCCGACGCGATTTCCCGCCTGGGCGAGGGCGGCGTGCGCGAGCGTTACGGCAACCTGTTCGACATTTACCACGAGATCACCGCCGAGAGCGCCTACAAGGCGCCGATGCGGATCTTCCCCGCCGTTCACTACACCATGGGCGGCCTGTGGGTGGACTACAACTTGATGTCCAACCTCCCCGGTCTGTTCGTGCTGGGCGAGGCCAACTTTTCCGACCACGGCGCCAACCGGCTCGGGGCCTCGGCTCTCATGCAAGGTCTGGCCGACGGCTATTTTGTCATTCCCTACACCATCGGCGATTACCTCGCCGGCCAGAAACCCGGTTCGCGCCCCTCGGCCGAAGCGCCCGAATTCAAGGCGGCCGAGGCGGAGATCCGCGCCATGACGAACCGGTTTCTCGCGATCAAGGGTCGCCAGCCGGTCAGCCATTTCCACAAGCGATTGGGGAAGATCCTTTGGGAATTCTGCGGCATGGCGCGCACGAAGGCGGGCTTGGAAAACGCCTTGCGGCAGATCCCGGCATTGCGCGAGGAGTTTTGGGCCAGCGTGACCGTGCCCGGTTCCGCCGAAACGCTCAACCAATCGCTGGAGCAAGCCGGGCGGGTGGCCGATTTTCTCGAATTGGGCGAGCTGCTGTGCCTCGATGCGCTGACCCGCGAGGAGAGTTGCGGCGGCCATTTCCGCGAAGAGTTTCAATATCCCGATGGCGAATGCCGGCGGGACGACGAGAAGTTCGGCCACGTGGCCGCCTGGGAATTCCAGGGCGCCGGCCGCGCCCCGCTCCGCAACGTCGAGCCGCTCAACTACGAGTTCGTGAAAATGAGCGTTCGCAATTACAAATAAACCAGGAGCTTGCCGATCCACCGCCTTCCCCTCTGACCCACTTTCGACCCTTGTCCACCAACCCTCAATCTTCTTCGAGTTTTTCGCTCATGCTTCGCGTGTGGCGACAAGCGGGCCCCAACCAGCCGGGCCGGTTCGTGGATTATCCTGCGACGGATTTGAGCCCCGACATGTCGTTCCTCGAGATGCTGGATGTGGTGAACGACGGGCTCACCCTCAAGGGCGAGGAGCCGATCGCCTTCGCCCACGATTGTCGCGAAGGCATCTGCGGCACCTGTTCCTGCACGATCGACGGCAAGCCCCACGGCCCCGGCCGTGGCGTCGCGACCTGTCAGGTTTACCTGCGGAGTTTCAAGTCGGGCGACACCATCGTCGTCGAGCCGTTCCGGGCGCGGGCATTTCCCGTGGTCAAGGACTTGGTGACCGATCGCGCGGCGTTCGACAAAATCCAGCAGGCTGGCGGATTCATTACGGCGCGGGCCGGCTCGGCGCCCGAGGCCAACGCGGCCCCCGTGCCGAAGGCCGATGCGGATCTTGCGATGGACGCAGCTACGTGCATCGGATGCGGGGCCTGCGTCGCCGCGTGCAAGAACGCGAGCGCGATGCTGTTTGTCGCAGCCAAGGTTTCCCATCTCGGCCTGCTGCCGCAGGGTCAACCCGAGCGCGACCGCCGCGTGTTGGCGATGGTGGGGACGATGGATGCGCTCGGCTTCGGCAATTGCACCAACCAATACGAGTGCAGCGCCGCCTGCCCGAAACTCATCTCGCACGATTTCATCGCCCGGATGAACCGCGACTACCTCGGCGCGAGTTTGCGCGCGGCTTTCAAGCCCGCTTCCGTCGGCGGCGGCGGAGCCGGGTAGAACACAAGGTCTCGGTCAACATTTCCGTCTCACCAAACCCGGTCAATTTGCGACCTCCTGCGAATCGGCGCTTTTTCCCGCTGGTTTCAGCCCTTCAGCCTTTCAGTTCTTCAGCCCTTTCCTTCGCTCACCGCGCCAGCAGGCGCCGGACGCCTTCGATGGGCGGCTGGTCGATCGGGGTCAGCAGGAGCGAGGTGCGCAACGAGAGCGCGGATACCACCACCCGGTGCGTCAGGATCGGGCCGCTCAGGCCGGCGGGGACGGCCGTCGGCGGGAGCCCGGGGAAAAGGCGCGCAACCACCCGGCCGGCGAGGTCGAGCAGCTCGCCGGTGGATTCCACCACCAATTTGTGCGCGGTGGCGTCGCCTTCCTCGGCCAGCCGCAGGACCAGCGGCGTGAGCGCTGCGATCTGGCGGTTGGGCTCGGCGTGATCGTAGAAGAACCGGGTGATTGCTCCGGCGTCGTCGAGGCCGGTGTGGGCGCGCAGCACGGCTGCGATCCGCGACTCGGGCGCCCAGCCTTGCATTTCCAAAAGCCCGCGCGCGAGCGTGCGCCGGCCGAGGTCGTAGCCGCTGCCCGGATCGCCGAACCGCCAGCCCAGCCCGCCGGCATAGTGGATTGAGCCGTCGGGCGCCCGCGCCGCGACAAATGAACCGGTGCCGCTGTGCAGGACCACCCCGGGCGCGCCGTTGGTCGCCAGCTCGAGCACCGGGCGGGCGTCGTCCATCGCGACGACTTGGCCGAAGTCGGGCAGCCGGTCCGCGAATTCCTGCCAGTATCCCCGCGCGCCCGCCATGCAAAGCATCGTGCGACCGATCGCCAACGGAGACTTTGCCCGCAGGGCGTAAAGAGCATCGCTCAAGATCAGGCCCGCCCGCTCCGGGCCGGCGACGCTCGGGTTGCACCCGGGCGCCTGGGCGCGCGCCATCACCAGATTGCCGGGATCAACCAGGATCAGGTCGGTCTTGCTGCCACCGCCATCCACCCCGATCTGGCAGTGGGGTTGCGGCGGCGGCTGAAACGGCGGGCGCGAGGGCAGCACGGGAGTAGAATCACGCCAGCGGTCGGCTCAGGCGCCCGGCGTATTTCTGGCCGAGGTTGCGATTGTGCTCGATCGCGCCGGGCAGGTTCTGGCTGCGCAGGAGCGGCGGGGTATGGCCGTGCGCGACGAGCCAGTCCACCGTCGCCAGCGTGAGCCAGTTCAGGATCGAGCAACCGATCAGGGTCGAGGTGGGACCGGCCATCGTCCCGTCGCCCGCATCGACGATCGCGTCACCTGGCACGCCGCCGTTGTCGAGCGTGTGGTCGGCGACCTCGAAAAGTTTCTTGCCCGATGGATGCTGCGAAGGCGTCACGCGTGACATCGCGAGGCAGGTGAGCGCGACCACGGCGAGCCCTTTCGCCTTGGCGTGGAGCGCGACCTCGATCGGCGAACAGTTTTTCCCGGAGTTGGAAATCACGATCGCGACCTCACCGGGCCGGAGCTGGTATTGGCGGTCGTAGCGCTCGATGAGCTTGGTGCCAAAACCGGGCAGGTTCTCCACGAATCCGCCTGTGGGGTCTTGGATGGCCGTGACGCAGACCAGGCCCCCGGCGCGACCGATGATCTCCCGCGCCACCACCTCGCTATGCCCGCTGCCAAAGACATGGATCACACCGCCGGCCGCGACACACTGGCCTAGCACGGGCGCAAGCTGCGCCAAGGTGGGGGCATTGGCCTCCCATGCGCGGGCTAGCATCGCGTTGGAGCGGGCGAAGTAGGTTTGGGGAGAGGACATGGGCGGAATCTAGCCGCAAAGAGGGCGCAAATGAACGCAAAAACGAACTGAACGCTCGATTCTCCCCTTGATCGCTGAATCCGCCCATGCCCCATGCCGAGCACGTGGTGCTGTAAATGGACGTGTGAAGGGCCGATGCGAGGGAAACTCACCCGCGCCGGAGAACAACAAGCCGGTCAATTATGCGCCAGGGCGGCGGCGATTTGGCGTCCTACCTCGGCGTAGTAATCGACCTCCTTGGCCAGTCCAAAGGCGATCACTTTGGCTTGTTGCGGCGTCACGATTCCGTCGAGGGCGGTGACAGTCCCGGCAACCTGGAGGTTGGTAAACGAGTTGGAGCTGGGCCAATGCGGGTTGCCCGCGGCCATGACCCGAAGGATTGCATCAGCTTGTTCGTTGGTCAGCGGGGGGAGCCCAGCAATCGATAAATGGGTCTGTAGATGGTTAATTATCATCGCCCGCAAGCCCAAAGTATCCTGGTAAAACTGGTAATAGGCATAGGCGTCATTGCCGAGCAGCAACTTGACCTGCCGGTCAGTGTCGGCGTACGCGGCTTGCTCCGCCTCAGGCCAATTGGCCTTGTCCTCGACGCTGAAATCCGACGTTGTGGTTACGTAGCCCAAGGCACGCAAGGGAATTGGCGAAGTGGCTTTGACCTCGATCATCTGGCCGCGGATCTCTCCCACAAGATCGTTATATAACAGCAACCGTATTGTCAAAAGATCGCTGAACGCGGCAAGCTTGTCGTCGGGCAGGTTGAAGTGTTCGAGCAGCGAAGAGAAAATATGGCCCACCTCACTGCGGATCGAGACAGCCCTAGCAGCTAAGCCGTCCGCCCCTAATCCCCCCCTCGGTGGTGCAGTAAAAAGCTGCGAGCTGCCCGCACCGCCATCCCGCCTGACTGGCGGATCGCCTACCGCGAAGCCTCGTGGGGGACCCAGTTGCCTATTCGGCGTGGTTGGGGGAAAGCCTGTCTGAAGTTGCGGATTGGAATCGGCATTCCCCAGTTTTTTATCGAAAGGGGCGGCAGTCTGTTCTGTTGGGGCCTTTGCGATCGATGGGGCTGGTTTGGCGATTTGGCGCTCAACGATCAAGCTGGTGCCGATGAGCAGGACGATGGCGCCGGCGGCGATGGTCTTGGTGTTCATGAAAGTAAGAATAGTCAGCGCGGCACCGCTGCCAGCCGCCACGGTCAGGGCCGCTCCGGTGACCGTGGCGGCGAGCCCGGCGGGGACGGCGACAGCGGCTTGCGTCGCGAGCACGGCGGCGAGTGCGGCTTCGGTCGATTTCACGCCACGCCGGGCCAGCCGGGCCGAGAGCTTGTCGAGCGCGCGCTGCACTTTCGCCTGCGCGCCCCTTTCGGTCAGATTCAAATGCGTTCCGATCTGGCTGAGGGTGCAGCCCTCAAAATAGCGGAGCAGCAGCGCGCGGCGGTCTCCCTCGTTCAATTCGTTGATCAGGTCGTCCAGCAAGGGTCGCAGGCTTTCCCAGTCGATTTCGCTCGGTTGGCCGGTGGTGGGCTCGTGCATAAGGTAGGCCTCCTGTTCGCGGCTTTGGCGGCGGCGTTCCGCGCGCAGCGTTTTGGCCGCGATGAAGTGGGTGCTCCGAAAAAGCCATCCGGTGAGCGCAACGTGGCGGGACAGGGGTCGGGCATGGCGGGCGAGTTCGGTGAAGACGGCTTGGGCGACATCCTGGGCGAGATGCGCCCGCCCGCCCACTTTGCGCAGGGCCACCGCATACACCGGGCCGAGGTGGCGGTGCACCAACTCGGCAATCGCCTCCTCCGAGCGATGCTCGGCATAGCGGCGGAGGAGTTCGGCGTCGGTGTTCATGGGGGCGGTGGCGGAGAAGGAAGAAGGCTGAAGGATGGATGATGAAGGGCCGAACTGGGCGCACGACGCGCATTTGAGATGAGTCGGAGGGGGCGGTTCACCAGCCTAATACCCGCTGAACAGGAAACACTGCAAAAAATCGGCGCAAAACTGGCGATTCTTGGGCCGCGCCCGGCGCGGCTGGCGCGCGCAGGGAGCTTGGAAATCGGCAGTCGGCTTCGGGAATGTCTTGTTCGCCATGGGTGTTCACGTATCCTCTTCGTCAGGAACACGACGCACGGTTTTCGTGATGTTGATCGGCCGGTGCGACGGACGATCCGATGGGCCTGGATTTACCAAGTGACCGGTTTGGAGAATGTGCCGGCCGCGTCAGTTAGCGTGGTAGGGAATTGGCTGGCGGCCACAAAGTTTGGCCGGAGGTGCTTATAAAAGGTTGCCTGCTTTTTCAGTACCGCGCACGGGTGCCGTTGGGGATTGAGGACACCGACGGGAAGGCGCAGTTCTTCCATGACGATGCGGACAGGCTCAAGCAGGTCGGAATCACCACTGATGATCACGGCGCACTCGTAACGCCCAAGGTGCGCATCGTGCAAAAGATGGGTGGCTAGGTTCACGTCGGAGCCCTTTTCCTCGGTCTTCAACACGTCGACGAACGCCGACTGGCCGGGCGCGGGATGGGCGAGTGGCATCCGGACGGTCTTGCTGAGGAAGTGACCATAAGTGATCGAGACGAGTGGCTGGGTGCGTAGCGCCCGCAGATAGGTGGCCTGACGCAGCGGTTGGTCGGGATCGTGCGGCCGGGCGTTCAGTTTCGCCGTGAAATACTTGATGCGCCCGATCTGGTGGTGCGCGGCCAGGTGCAGGGTAGCCAGCTGGAGCGGATCGAGCCATTGGTGCGGCGTGCCGCGCAGGCTGCCGAAGTAGAGGTTGAAACCATCAATGTAGATCCAGGTGTTCAAGGGGTGAAGGGAAAAAACAAGGGCCGGCGCTTGCGCGCCGGCCCAAGACCGCCTCGCCGAAGCTACTACGGGGGTTGACGCAAAAATTGATGGAGCAGGTCGGCAAAGATGTCAAGCAAGAGGCGGTGTTTGGAGACCGCCTCCGCAAGGGATCGAGGACGAAAAGGCCGAGCTTGCGAGCGAGGTGGGGAGTGTCCAATTTGAGTCCCAACATGGTTTTTGCCGAGATTAGGCCGCAGATGGAACAGCTACCGCACGAAGAGATGCTGAAAGCGCTCGCGTTCCTCAAGAGCCGGTTGCGGGCTGATACAGTCGCCAACCGTGAGGAATTGGCGCGGCGTCACGCGGAGATGGACGCCCAAAAGAGAATCCGGTGGGAAGATCTCAAACGGCAATTGGACCTGCCTTAGCTTCTTCAAGCATGAACCAGGCAACGAGCCGAAGCGGCGAAAATCCGCCCGCCGCCGGGACCGCACCCGCTCGCGCGACGCAGATGGAGACGCTGCGCCGGAAAATCGATGCGCTCGAGGCGGAAAGGCGCGTCGCCGAGAAAGAACTGCAACAACTGCAGCATTCGCCAGAGCCGGAACTGGACCTTGCCGAACGGGCTAGAAATGGATCGGCCATTCTGAGACCCGAGGAGAAGATCTCCCTCTTTCTCCGGCTGTTCGGCGCCAGGAAATCGGTCTATCCGAAATTCTGGGAGAACGCCAAGACCGGCAAAAAAGGTTACGCGCCGGCCTGCGACAATGAATGGAAGCGGGGCATTTGCGAAAAGCCGCGGATCAAATGCACCGAGTGCCGCCACCAACGGTTTCCAGCCCTCGACGAGCGGGCGATCGAGGCTCACCTCCGCGGCACTCACACGATTGGCACCTATGCCTTGCGGGAGGACGATTCATGCGTTTTTCTCGCGGCCGATTTCGACGGTGACGGTTGACGCGACGACATTGTCGCCTACCGGGAAGCGGCGAGGAAGTGCGGTGCTGAGGTGGCGATCGAACGCTCGCGGTCCGGCAACGGCGCGCACGCATGGATTTTCTTCGGCGAACCCGTCCCAGCGATGCTGGCCCGTCGTCTCGGCACGGTCCTGTTGGCCAAAGCATCGGCGGCGCATCCGACCATGAGCCTCGGCGCCTACGACCGTCTCTTCCCCAATCAAGACACGATGCCCATGGGAGGATTTGGCAATCTCATCGCGCTGCCATTGGCCAAAGAGCCTCGCCAGCGAGGGAACACCCTGTTTCTGGACGACGCCCTGAATCCGATTGCCGATCAATGGGCGTTCCTGGCCGCGATCGGCCGTTTGGCGCGCCTCGATCTGGATCAAATCCTAGCGCGCGTGGCTCCGTTGAATTCGCTTGCGCAACCCGCGGATTCTCCCGGAGAGATTCTCTCGTTGCAAAGCGACGAGGCCGCGCTGGATTTGTCGCGCCCGGCGATCGGGCACGGCCTCATTTCCGGCGATCTCACGCTTCGCCTCGACTCGCGTTTGCATATTCCCCGTGCGGTTCCCACGGCTCTGCTCGCCGCGCTCAAGCGGCTAGCCACCTTTCCAAATCCGGTCTTTCACGAAAAGTTGCGGTTGCGGTTTCCAACCTATGACACGCCGCGTTTCATTTTCGCCGGAGAATGGCATCCCGATCGATTGGTGCTGCCGCGCGGGACCTTGGATGGGGCGCTCGCGGTCCTGGAATCCGCCGGCGCCAAAGTTAGCCTACTGGATGCGCGACCGGACGGGACCCGCATCCGATGGGATTTCCACGGCGAACTGCGACCTGAACAAGACAAGGCGGTCAAGGAAATGGCGAAACACGAATATGGCGTGTTATGCGCCCCACCCGGTGCGGGCAAAACCGTCATGGGATGCGCGCTGATCGCCCGGCATCGCACCTCGACCCTCGTGCTGGTCCACCGGACCATGCTGCTCGAACAATGGCGGCAGGAAGCAGGACGATTTCTCGGACTCAAGCGCAAGGAAATCGGCGTCTGGCGCGGTCGCACCCCAAAGCTGACTCACCGGCTTGACCTGGCCATGTTGCCAAGCCTGGCGCGGGCGACCGATTATGCGGCGGTATTTCAGAGTTACGGCTTGGTGCTGATCGACGAATGCCACCACGTGCCGGCCGTTTCGTTCGAGCAGCTGCTCAAAGCTTGTCCGACCCGGAGAATAATCGGGCTCACGGCCACCCCGGCGCGGAAGGATCGCCTGGAGAAACTCCTGCATTTGCAATGCGGGCCGATCCGTCACACGGTAACCGTCGCGCCCGACGAATCGGTGGCGAGAGTCGTCCACGTGCGCCCAAGTTCATTTCAAGTGGCGGCAGAGAAAGGTGGGCGGAGCCCAATTCACCTGATCTGGCAGGCGATGGTCGAGGATGTTGCGCGCACCGGCCAAATCGTGGCGGATATCCGGAAGTGCCTTGAAGACGGTCGGAGCCCGCTAGTGTTGTCGGATCGGAAGGAGCACCTCGCCAAAATTGGGGTGGCGCTCGCTGTTGCCATCGGCACGGATACTCCGATCTATCGCCTGGAGGGCGGGATTGGCAAAAAAGCGCGGCAGAAAATGCGGGATGAAATCGACCGATGCTTTTCGACCGGCGGCAAGTTTACGCTGCTGGCCACCGCCTCCCTTGTCGGCGAAGGCTATGATTTGCCACGCCTTGACACGTTGATCCTGGGGATGCCGCTCTCGTTCAAAGGACGGCTGATTCAATACGCCGGAAGGCTGCACCGCACCCATGCCGACAAACGCGAAGTCCGCATTTACGACTACCTCGATGACCATCCCATCACTCTGGCGATGTTTCGCCGCCGGGCGAGCGCCTACCGGCAGATGGGCTATCGGATGGAGTCGGGTGCGGCGGCTTCAGGGGCGCAATTCAATTTCGATTGATCCGGCGTCATTTGCACCAAGGGTGGTTGGAACGACTGTTACTCCTTGACTTGGTGCGGATCCAATCCGGTAAAGGCATTCGGTGAGATTGCAAGGGATGCGGGGTAGCTTTGGAGGCTTCCGAGTTAGACGATGCTGGCCTGATGGTGTGGGGGCAACGGTTTGTTTTCTAAGAGCCTCGATTGCCAAGAACTCACACGCTGCGGTGCCACTTCTCCGCGATGGGATCGCCCGAATAATAGACGAGGTGAAGGACCCGGCGGTGGCGCGGGGCTGTGGCCGGGGAGGAAGCATGCAGGAGCAACGGTTTCATCAGCAGGGCATCGCCTGCTTGGGCGAGACACCGCATTTCTCCATGCCGGGCGACGCAATCCGGGATCTCGGTACTCCGCAAGATGCCGTGCCGGTGGCTCCCGGGCGCGACGCGCAGCGGTCCGTTGGCCTCATCGCAGTCGTCAAGGTGTAACCGCACCGCGAGTAGGTCTTCCAAAATTTCCCGTCGCGGCCGCGCATAATCAACGCCTTCCTTGATCGACGGTAGCTCAAAACCTGGCGCAGTCGGCCGTGCGGCCAAGGGGAACATCGTATCCTGGTGCCAGCCGACCTTCCAATTTGCTGTGGGGCTTTTGTCGAAGGCGATCGCCTGAATGGCGACTGCGTTCTCTCCCAGAAGGCCGGCGGCCGATAGCTGGTGGCCAAGCGCGATGGCCACGCTGCGCACAATGAGTCTGTCCAAGAGGCAGCGAGCGCTGACCCGGCCAACCTTGAAAATCGTGGCGCGAAGAATCTCCGCCACGTCGGGCGCCAGCCCGGCCGGAATGATTGCAAACCCGAATTCGCTCAACGCGCTTTTGGAGAGTAGATCGGTGCCTGTTTCCGGGAGCATCATTGTTTCGCGAAGTGTCGTGGCTACTCCGTCTTCCGGCAATCGTAAATCTAAGTCCGCGAACCCCGGACAGCAGTCGGGGGTAAATCAAAAATCGTAAATTCCGTCATTCACCTTTCCCAGCGCCCATAGATCCCGCACGGCAGCGTCTGTCCATCGGCCGCAATCGGGAGGCCGATTTCGCCGGCGGCGAGTGTGCCTCCGTCCCTTTCGAGCAGGCCCGCCAAGAGATTGGCCACGACCGTGGGGGAGAGGCGCGAGGTGTAGGCGTTGAGGAGAAAAAACAGCGGCTGGTCGCTGAACAGCGCCCTGCAACCGGTCAGCAGTTCCCAGATGTGATCTTCGAGTTTCCAAAGCTCGCCGCCCCCGCCGCGGCCGTAAGTCGGGGGATCCATGATGATGGCATCGTAGCGCCGACCGCGCTTCAGTTCGCGCGCCACGAATTTCAGGCAATCGTCGGCCAGATAGCGGATCGGCGCCGCGGCAAGCCCGTTGAGCGCGGCGTTCTCGCGGCACCAGCGCACCATGCCCTCGGCGGCATCCACATGGCAGACGCTCGCTCCCGCCGCTGCCGCCGCCACGGTGGCCGCGCCAGTGTAGCCGAAGAGGTTCAACACCGAGACTTCGCGGCCAGCAGTGCGCGCGGCCTTGATCTTCGCGGAAAACCACTCCCAGTTGACCGCCTGCTCGGGGAACAGGCCGGTGTGTTTGAATGAAGTCGCGTGGAGCTGAAACGTGAGCCCGAGCGGCGGGTAGGCGATCTTCCAAGGATTGGGCGGCGGGCGGCGGAATTCCCACCGGCCGCCCCCTTTGTCGCTGCGGTGGTAGAAACCATCCCAGTTATCCCAACCTTGGTGCGGGCTGGCGCGCGCGGCGTCGGTGGGCTTGGCGCCCCGGCGGTGCCAGAGCACCTGCGGATCGGGCCGCACGAGCGTGAAGTTCCCCCAGCGTTCCATTTTCATCCCGTTGCCGGCGTCGAGCAACTGGTAATCCTGCCAGCCCCCGGCAAGAAGCGGGGCGGGTCGTGCGACGGGATTGGCGGGAGCGGTATTCAATGGTCGGAGTCGGAGTTTTAGCCACAAAAAGTCGCAAATGAACGCAAAAACGAAACCAACTGCCCGATTTTTCAACCCCTGCCGTGATTCATGCCTTCTCAGGTGTTGACCTTGATCGCCTGCTGCGTCGCCCAATTCCAGATTGCTCGGGGTCCTCTTTGCGTTTTTCGCGACTCTTTGCGGCCAATCTTACTTCTTCAGTTTTGCTTTGAAATCATCCGCAGCGCAGCCGCAGCCTCCGCCGCAGCCGGGTTTTTTCTTTTTCGCCACCGCGCCAAGCGCGAGCCAGCAGGCGGCGACGGCGACGACCGTCAGGGCGAGGATGGTTTGGAGGGTGGGCGTCATTTCAGTATCCCAACATGCGCCCGGTTTGGTAAACCGCAAGGCACACGATCCAGGCCGTACTCGTTTGATAGGCGAGTTGGAAGAGCGGCCAGCGCCAGGAGTTGGTCTCGCGGCGCACCACTGCGAGCGTGCTCATGCACTGCATCGCGAATACATAGAAAATCATCAGCGTCAGGCACACCAGGGGCGTGAAGAGTTTTCGGCCGTCCGGCCACTTCGCCGCCGTAATCGCCGTACGGAGCTGCTCGCGGCCTTTTTCGTCCTCCGTCTGGTCAACGGCGAACACCACCCCCATCGTGCTGACGAACACTTCGCGGGCGGCGAACGAACTGATCAAGCCGATGCCGATCCGCCAGTCGAAGCCCAGGGGTTTAATCACGGGCTCCAGCGCATGGCCGGCCATCCCGGCGATGCTGTGCGCGCTCTGTTCCGCTGGCGTGGCGCCCGCCGGGGCCTTGGGGTAGGCCGTGAGGAACCACAGCACGATGCTGATGCCCAGGATCACGGTGCCAGCGCGTTTCAGGAACATCCCGGCCCGCTGCGCCATGTGCAGCGCCACATCCTTGAGCTTCGGCACGCGGTAGGGCGGCAGCTCCATGATCATCATCGGCGGCTCGCCTTTGAGCAGCGTGCGTTTGAACAGCCACGCGAAGAAAAACGCGCCGCTAGCCCCGAGTGTGTACATCAGGAACATGAGCCCGACCTTGGTTGCGACCGACACGGTCCCGGCCGGCACCAGCACGGCGATCATCAACAGGTAAACGGGCAGCCGCGCCGAGCAGCTCATGAACGGGGCAACCAGGATGGTCACGAGGCGGTCTTTCGGGTCCTCGATTGTGCGCGTCGCCATGATGCCGGGAATGGCGCAGGCATGTGAGCTGAGCAGCGGGATGAAGCTCTTTCCGTTCAGCCCAACCCGGTTCATCATTCGGTCCATGATGAAGGCTGCGCGCGCCATGTAACCGGTGTCCTCCAACAGGCCGATGAAGAAAAACAGGATCAGGATCTGCGGCAGAAACGCGACCACGGTCCCCACGCCGGCGATGACACCATCGGTCAGGAGATCGCGAAAATCGCCGGGCGGCAGGAGGTGTTTCACGCCGCCGCTCAATGCGGAGGCGAGATTGTTGATCCAATCCATCGGCGGTTGGGCGAAGACGAAGATGGAGAGGAACAGCGCCACCATCACCACCGCCAGTGCCACCCAGCCCCACACCGGGTGGGTGACCACGGCGTCAATCTTGTCGCTGGGCGTGGCGCGGGGCGTTGTCCCATCGCGCTCGACCAGCTCATGGCACAGGCGGCCGATCGCCTCGTAGCGGGAGCTGACGAGCGTGCCGGCCCAATCGGTGCCGGCCGCCTCCCAGCGTTTCTGCCAATCGCGCAGGATTTCCGTCGTGCGCGGGCTCAGCGGGGTCGAGCCCGCGACCCGCACCGTGTCTTGGTCGGTGAGGAGGAGGAGAGCCTCGGCACGCCCGATGAGGGGGGCGCGGCCATCGTTTTCCTGGAGCGAGGCCTGCAAGGCCGTGACCGCCGGCGCGATCGGCCCGGGGATGTCCCACCGGTGCCGCGGCAACGGCAGGTCGGGGCGGCTCATGGCCAGCTTGAGCTCGATCAAGCCCTTGCCGCGCACTGCTTCGCACGCGATCACGGGCACGCCGAGTTCCTTTTCCAGCCGCGAGGCGCGGATGCGCAAGCCCGCCTGGGCGGCAAGGTCCATCATGTTCATGACGAGAATGATTGGCCGGCCCAAATCAAGGACTTGGTGGACGAGATAGAGGTTTCGCTCCAGATTCGTCGCATCGACGATGCAGAGGATGCGATCGGGCTGCGGAGTGTCGGCCCGGCGTCCGAGCAGGACGTCGCGGGTGATTGCTTCGTCGGGCGAGCGGGCAGCCAGCGAATACGCGCCCGGCAGGTCGATCACCGTCATGGCCTGGCCGTGTTGCGAATAGGCGACCCCCGCCTTTTTTTCCACCGTGACGCCGGGATAATTGCCGACCTTCTGTTTCAGCCCGGTGAGGGCGTTGAAGAGGGTGCTCTTGCCGCAATTGGGGTTGCCGACCAGCGCGTAAACGGGAGGGCGCGACGGCTTCGCCTTGGAATCGATGGGCCCGGTCGGCATCGGTCAGGGCGCGGCGGCGGGCCCCGGTGGCTCGAGGAGCACGGCGGCGGCTTCGCTTTTGCGCAAGGTGAGGTTGTAGCCGCGGACCTTGATTTCGAGCGGGTCGCCCATCGGCGCGGCGCGCACGAGCGTGACGGCGGTGCCGGGCACCAGCCCCATTTCCCGCAAGCGCACGAACACCGCGCCCGTTTTGGGCAGCTCACGCAGGACGCCGCTGGCGCCGACGGCGAGATCCGACAGCTTGATGGCGGCAGGCATTGGTACCAGTTGGCGGGGTTCACGTGCCGGCCGGGACCAGCTCGACGACAATGTTCCGCGCGGCCCGCCCGCTCAAAGCGACGCGGGTCCCGCAAAGTTGGCAGATCACGGTGTGTTGCCCGGAGATCCGCTCGATGATCGCCGACTCGCAAAACCCCATCTCGCGGAGTCGTTGGCAGAGTTCTGCTCCGCCCTCCAAGGCGCATACCTTGCCCGCCGCGCCCACCGGGAGATCGGTGAGCGGCATCTTCGGGCGATGGCGGTGATGTTCGTTGAGAGGCATCGAAGTGGCTTCGGCAGTAGTTATGATTGAGACTCAGTAGCAACGTCAAGGCTCAATCGCTGCCTGTCAAGCCTTTGGGAGTATTTATTTCGGGGCCAAAGTAAGAGACGACCGACGGCTGGCAGGCCATCCCGCTACCGTTACTTCACACGGTAGGGTTAGACCCAATGGAGCATTTTGACGCGTTGCCTTAACCTTTTAGCGCATGCAAAACAATCAATCGGTCAAAGTGAAATCGGGCACTCGAGATCAAATCGAAGGCTCTGGCAAGAATCTCATGGGCAAAGTCAAGGAAGGCACCGGCAAGATGATCGGGAATCCGCAGCTTGCAGCCCGGGGCCGTTCCGATCAATCCGAAGGCCGGATCCAGAAAAAAGTCGGCGAAATCAAAAAGGTGTTCGGAATTTAAGGCGGAGGCCATCGATTGCCGGCTTGCTCCTGGCTGGAATGCGTCCCATGCCGGTTTTCAACTCCGCAATCCGCATTCCCCACTCCGCATTTTCCTCACCCCCTCCCCAAGGCTGGGATCGCTGCCGGCGTTGCCACCGTAGCCGGTTTGGGCGTGAACGTGAACGAGAAATCGCCCGTCTTGCCGCCGCTGATCGCCACGGTGAAGCCTCCGCCAGGCGTCGCGACCACCATCGGCCGGGCGATCACATTGGCGGTTTTGCCGTCTGCGAGGGTCCCCCGCTCCACCGACATTTGGTACAGGATCGTGTTGGGATCGCGCGTGTGGGCGGGCGTTACCGTGAGCGTCGTGCCGTCGTTGAGCGAGATCGCGGTCATCTGGCCGGGCGTGAAAGTCGTGTCCTGTTCGACGGCGCGGCCGCCCATTTTGATTCTGAAATGGCCGGCGATGGCGGTGGGCGGCGCTTGCTTGAGCACCGTGTTTCGCAGGATCAGCAGGCGGGCCACGCCATCCTTGGTCATTTTGAGTTTTGCGGCGCCGGCATCGTAGCTGTCGATCTTCCAACCAGAGAAACTCTCACCCAGGGCGATCCACTTGGTCAGGCCGGTGGCGGTGTCGGTGAGGCCGAAGGTCGATCCGGCCGGCTGGACCAGCACGCCGGTGAACACGAGCTCGGCCCGGACGGAGAAAGCAGTCGCGAGGCCCAGGCAGAGCAGGAGGCAGGATTTACGGTGGAGATTCATGGGAGTGGCGTGGGTTCGGGACGACGGAGCGGACGGAGTGGCAGGGGAAACGACGAAGAGCGGAGGCTATTGATGGGACGCTGGCGACCCATCAGGGTTTCCATCAAAGTCGCTCAAGAGAGCCCGAAACGCAACCGGCACACCCGCAAGGTCGGCTGTCCGGGCGGTGGCCGGCCAACTTGATTTGCGGAAATGACCCGTGCGGCACCCTTGGCAATCTGACGATTAGGGCGTTCCATCTGACGATTATCTGACGATTAGGCCGTGCCTTTCGACCCATAGCTGACCGATCGCCCGCGCCCGCTTTTCTCGGCAATTCCGAGTTCCGTCAAGAGTGCAAAATCCCGGGCGGCAGTGTCGCGGGTAACGCGAAATTCCCTTTCACAACGCCGACTGGTGAGCCGTTCGCCCGCCACCAGCAGCGCGACCATGCGTTTCTGCCGATCATTGAGATGGGCTTCAATGGCTGGGGTGACAGGACCGCCCGGATCAAGAGGGGCTCTGAGTCGGTCGTAGTTCCCAGCCGGACCTGGAAGCGTGACCACGAAAAATCCGTCTTCCTGGCTGATTTTCGGCGCGTCGAGGCCATGGTTGAGCATGGCATCCTGCATTCGAGCAAAACCGCTGCCCCGCTGCTCCATGACTCCAAGGGTGGCCAAGGTCTGCGCGATGAGCGGATTGCGCGAGCAAGGGCGGTAGCCTCCCCGCCGGAGCTTGGCCAGCGTCAAGGGTTGCAGGGGATAACCAGGACTGGAGATTTCCACCCGGTCGCTAAACACCCGCACGAAAATCTTGCGGGTGGTGTCGTCGTAACTGCGGTGGGCCACGGCGTTGACCAAGGCTTCGCGGAGCGCGGCGACCGGATATTCGTCCAGCCGGATATTGTTCAGACCGACAACACGGTGCGGATGGAACGTGTGGTCGTTCACAAATTTGAGGGCCTGCTCCAGGATGCGCGGGAGCGCGGCGTTGAAGCTGGACTGCCCCTTCGGGCGACCGTGGACGCGGGTGTCGTCGTGGGCGTCGGCCAGGATTTCGCACTGCGGAAATCGATCGGCAGGGAGCGGACCAAACAGGAGAAAGGCGGCGGCCGTCGCGTAAACGACATCGCGGGACTTCCCTCGCACGGCCAAGCCGTGGGATTGCAGGGCCTCTGCCGCCGGCCGCCACAATTTCTC
>Ga0207007_1049_pt1 | contig 31242 bp, 30 predicted proteins | sample Alteio_BWMinCont_85_FD_153487 | JGI IMG/M metagenome (GOLD analysis project Ga0207007, IMG submission 153487) | Enriched cells from forest soil in Barre Woods Harvard Forest LTER site, Petersham, Massachusetts, United States -... | ecosystem: Environmental > Terrestrial > Soil > Temperate forest >...
TTAACCTTTTCCAGCAAGAGCTGTGTTGAACTGCACAGTCATAAGGCGAACGCGGAAATCCAGGGATGAGTGTTGGCTAGGAACGGGGGAATTATGGAAAATTTGCACGATAAAATCGCGCAGCACGGCCAGCATTCAAGCGATAAAAAGAATTCAACCGGCGATGAAAAACCAATCAACATCCTTATGGTCGAAGACAGCTACGGCGATACGTTGCTGATGCTGACGGCGCTCAACGCCGCCAATATCAACTATAACCTAGACCGCATCGATAATGGCGACGAAGTCCTGCCTTACCTCGAAAAAGCGGCGCAGGAAAAACTGCCCGACGTTATTTTCCTCGATATGGAACTGCCCGGCACCGACGGCTTCGAAATCCTCGACATCCTCTCGGCCGCCCCGACGCCCATAAAATCGATACCGGTTGCCATCATGACCATCCAATCCAATTTCAACTATCTGCAAAAAAATTATGACCTTTCCATCTGCGGCCACCTGACCAAACCCGTAAATACCGCAAGCGTGCAAACGATCCTTTCCAGCATCCCCAGCCTTGGCGGCGCACAGAAAACAGCGCCTCGATAAACATAAGGTTACAAAGAGAACAGCATGCCGAACACCTCCCTCACAACGGAAACCCAGCCCGGCAAGCTTGCGGCGGAACAAATTACCGATGCCCTTATGCGCAATCCCGCCTTCATGGCCGTCGCGGTCAACGAACACGGGATTGTGACCTTCTTCAATGCCGCAGCGGAAAAAGGCCTTGGTTATAGAGCCGATGAAATTATCGGCAAACAGACGCCGGACCTGTGGCGCGACAAGGAAGAACTCAAACAATATGCAGACGAACTAAGCGCGGAATTCGGCCGGCCCATTAAACCGGAAATCGAAGCCTTCATCAAACTGCGAAGAGCCAGCATCGCGGACAGGGAGTGGACCTATATCCGCAAAGACGGTTCGCGTTTCCCCGTTTTTCTGAGCGTCGTTCCCATCAAAGACGCGCAAAACAATCTCACCGGCTATCTCGGCATCAGCAAAGACATCACGCAAGTCAGGCAGCATCAGCGCGCCGCAACCAATCACGAAATATTCCTCAATGCCGTCATTAGCCACCTCGCCGACGGGCTCATCACGACCAACAGCAAGGGCATCGTGCAAAACTATAATACCGCCTGCGAAAAACTGTTCGGCTACAAGGCGACGGAAGTCATCGGAAAAAACATCTCCATGTTGATGGCCGAACCCGACCACAGCAAAAACGACTATTACTTCGAACGCTACCTGAAATCAGGAGAGGGCAAAACCGCCGGCGTCAGGCGCGAAGTCAAAGGCCAATGCAAAGACGGCTCCGTTTTCCCATTCGACTTTTCCCTCAACCAGCTCGAAATGGACGGCACCGTCGTGTTCTGCGTAACGGTGCACGATGTTTCCGAACGCGACCGCGCCAAAGAAGAGCGCGAACAGCTCATCGAAAAACTGACGGAATCGAACGCCGAATTCGAACGCTTCGCCTATGTCGCCTCGCACGATATGCAGGAGCCGCTCCGCACGATGAACAGCTTCAGCGAACTCATCCTCGCCGAATACAGCAAAGTTCTCGACGAAGACGGCAAGACATATCTAAACCTCATCCGCGACGCCGCCGCGCGCATGCAGTCGCTCGTCGTCGATCTCCTCGAATATGCCCGCATGGGCAAGGGCGCGGTGCATCTGGAATTGTTCAGCGCCGACGAAGAATACACGCATGTCCTGCAAAATCTGTTGACGATGGTCGTCGGCAACAACGCCAAAATCACCAGCGATCCCCTGCCACAGCTTAAGGGAGACCGTGTGCAGTTCCTGCGCCTGCTGCAAAATCTTATCGGCAACGGCCTCAAATATCATCGCGATGACGTTCTCCCCGCTGTCCATGTGCACGCCGAAGACAAAGCCGACTACTGGCTCTTCTCCATCGCCGATAACGGCATCGGCATCGAGGGTAAGAACCTGATGAAAGTTTTCGAACCCTTCAAGCGGCTCCACAGCCAGCAGGAGTATGCCGGCACCGGCCTTGGCCTCACGGTCTGCAAGCGGATCGTCGAGAACCACTCCGGCAGAATCTGGTGCGTCTCGACTCTGGGAAAAGGCAGCACCTTCTATTTCACTTGGCCTAAATGAGGCATAAATGGCAATCGGAACAGTCCTAAGCAAAAAGAGAACCGCCGAGATATTGTTGGTCGAAGACAACATCGCCGACGTTCTCCTCACCAAAAAAGCCTTCAGCAACGCGATCATCCCGTGTCACATCACAGTGGCCAATAACGGCGAAGAGGCGATGACCATTCTTCACCGCCCCGACGGCCCCGAAGCCACCTCGATGCCCGATCTTGTGCTGCTCGACCTCAACCTGCCCAAAAAAAGCGGCATCGAAGTCCTGCGCGAAATGAAAACAGATAAAAAACTTTGGCACATCCCGGTCGTCGTGCTGACAACCTCGCGCGCCGATAAAGACATCGCCGATTGCCGCGCCCTCTACGTCAACGCCTACGTCGTCAAACCCCTCGATTTCGGCAAATTCCAAAGCTTCGCCGAAGCCCTCGTCCAATTCTGGTTTGCCTACGCCATCTCCCCCTATGAATAACCTTTTAAAGCCCTCCCCCTCGATGGGGAGGGTTGGGTGGAGGTGATGCCTCCGAATAAAGAAACGCAGCGGTTAAATCAGCTTTGCCGCCAATGGCGTCGAATTAGGGCACAAGTTTCTTGTCGTGAGCCCGGTTGGCAAGCAGTTCTATGACAGCTTTTTTTCCATCGGGTGTGTTGGGGAATCTTTGCGTGGTATTATGTTTGTATCTCTTGAACTTGTCTTCTTTGATATAGAACATATTGTTCGGATCACGGGCATCGACTTCAATTACCGTATTGCGCACGGCCGCGCCTTCTTTCATCGAAGACAAGAACGGAATATTCGTTATAATTTTTAAACTCGCGCCGCATTTTTTAACTTTAGGTTTTGCGATCGCATGGGCGTTTATGCACCATAGTGCTTTGTACGCCGATTTCTCACGCAAAGTGTCTAAGGCGCTAAGGATATCCTTGGAAGCATCCATCGCTTCCTGAAGCAGCCGTGCATTTTCGCTTTGGGTTGTCTTGATGGCATCATCGATGATGGTGGTCATATCCGTGCTCATAAAATTCTCCTTTTTGATAAATCCGTGCTCGATCTTCTAAAGGTATTAGCTGCCCTCCAGCAAAGAGCAACAAAAAACCGCTCGGTAAAAAATCTTCAAGCACCTCATCATAAATGTTGCACTGCAAATACTTTCATTGCATAATCAAAAAATGAGAACAATGGGCATCCATATCGCGCTCAAGCGCATTACCCTAAAAACTATGAAGGCTTAGGCCTTCATAACCCCAGTTTGCGGCCCAACGACACCGTTCCGCCCCAAACGCCCCCTCAAAAAAATCCCTAAAGACAGAAATTTTTTAGACTCGAGGTCTATCATGAGCGAACAAGTTAACAGCCCCATCTGCGACGATTTCCAAGAAGGCCAAAAACTACTGCGCCCAAAAAACCCGCCGGATATACGTGACCAGCAACGGCCTCTATCTGTTGAGGTGGTCTCGCAGATTGCCCCCACCGATAACGAACCGGCCCGCGTTGAGTTAATGGCTGTAACGACAAACGCTGCTTTTCGAAGCGGTACACGTTTTCGTATGACGGTGGACGCAGCAAAAGGCCTTTACGCCCCGGCTTAAAGATTTAAAGTTGCCTCCCTCGCCCCCTTCAACCGGAGGGGGAGGGGGGGCGATTTTTAAGCCACAAACCTAGCCCTACCCCTTTAAAAATCTTGTCTAAAAAGCCATTTTCGCGCATTCTCCGCCACTCGGAATCTAACAATACTGGCGAAAATGCTGAATACTTCATCCGGCGCGGTTGCGCGTATCTATAGCCATACTGACGTAGGCGCTGCGACCGACCGCAGCGTCGATGCCCTGTTGCGCGACCAACGCGCCGACGGCCACTGGGCCTATGAGCTCGAAGCCGATGCCACTATTCCGGCCGAATATATCCTGCTCGACCATTTTCTCGGTACAATCAACCAGCCCTTGCATGACCGCATGGCCAAATATCTGCGCGGCATTCAGGAAGACCACGGCGGCTGGCCCTTGTTCCATCGCGGCGCGTTCAACATCAGCGCGAGCGTCAAAGCTTACTTTGCCCTCAAATGCGTGGGCGACGATATCGACGCCCCGCATATGAAACGCGCGCGCGAAGCCATCCTCGCCTATGGCGGCGCGGAAAAAAGCAATGTCTTCACCCGCATCCAGCTCGCGCTCTTCGGTGTCGTGCCGTGGCGCGCAGTCCCGGTCATGCCGGTCGAAATCATGCTGCTGCCGCAATGGTTCCCGTTCCATCTCAGCAAAGTCGCCTATTGGTCGCGCACCGTTATCGTCCCCTTGCTGGTGCTGATGGCGAAAAAGCCGCAAGCCAAAAATCCCAAAAATATCCGCATCGAAGAAATCTTCGTAACCCCCGCCGAGCAAGTCAAAAAATGGCCCGGCAACGCCACGCACTCGCCCTGGACTCCGGCCTTCGAATTCCTCGACAAAATCCTGCGCGCGATCGAACCCAAGATGCCGCGCGGCCTTCGCCAAAAATCCATCGACAAAGCCGTCGCCTGGGTCACCAAACGCCTGAATGGCGAAGACGGCCTCGGCGCGATTTACCCGGCAATGGCCAACTCGGTCATGATGTATCACTGCCTCGGCACCGCCGCCGACCACCCCGACTACGCCATTGCCCGCCAATCGGTCGATAAACTCGTCATCGACACGCCCGAACGCTCCTATTGCCAGCCCTGCCTGTCCCCAGTTTGGGACACGGCGCTCGCCATTCACGCTTTGCTGGAGGCCAACGCTCCGCGCGACAAAATCGAAAAAGCCTGCGATTGGCTTGTCGAACGCCAGATATTGGATGTCGTCGGCGACTGGGCCAGCTGGCGCCCCAATGTTCGCCCCGGCGGCTGGGCCTTCCAATACAACAACGCTTACTATCCCGATCTCGACGACACCGCAGTCGTCGTCATGGCGCTCGACCGTTTCGACCGCCAGAAATACCGCAATGCTATCGAACGCGGTGCCGAATGGGTGCTCGGCCTGCAATCGAAAAACGGCGGCTGGGGCGCGTTCGATGCCGACAACAGCTACTACTACCTCAACCACATCCCGTTCGCCGATCACGGCGCGCTGCTCGACCCGCCCAGCGCCGACGTTTCCGCGCGCTGCCTTAGCATGCTCGCCCAACTCGGCTACGCGAAAGACAACCCGCACGTCACCGCCTGCATCGACTATCTGCGCGGCGATCAGGAAGAAGAAGGCTGCTGGTTCGGCCGCTGGGGCACCAACTATATCTACGGCACCTGGTCGGTCCTCTGCGCCCTGAACGCAATCGGCATCGATCCGCAAGACCGCATGATCCGCCGCGCCGTCGAATGGCTCAAATCCAAACAACGCGCCGATGGCGGCTGGGGCGAAGACGGCGAAACCTATTGGACCGACAAACCCGACCACAAATCCAAACGCGGCGAATGCGCCGTCAGCACGCCCGCGCAAACCGCCTGGGCGCTCATAGCCCTTATGGCGGCGGGCGAAGCCGACAGCAAAGCGGTCGCCAGCGGTATCGCCTGGCTCTCCGACACGCAAAAAACCGACGGAACCTGGGACGAAGAATACTACACGGCCGTCGGCTTCCCGCGCGTCTTCTACCTGCGCTACCACGGCTACAAAGCTTTCTTTCCCCAATGGGCCTTGTCGCGCTATAAAAACCTAAAATCGGGCAACGCCGCGCCCGTCCTCTACGGAATGTAAAAACACATGCTCGGTATCCTCTGTGGCCTCGAATCCGAAGCCAAAATCGCTCGCAAGGTCCCCGGCGCCCTCGTCGCCTGTGCCGCCGCAAGCCCGCGCAAAGGCCGCGATCTGGCGCAAGGGCTGGTAGGGCAGGGCGCGACAAAACTCATGAGCTTCGGCATAGCCGGTTCTCTGGACTCTTCCGTATTCCTCGGCGATGTCTTCGTCGGCACCCGCGTCGTCTCCGCCAAAGGCCAATACCCGTGCGATGAAAGCTGGGGTCACGAACTCGCCGACAAAATTCCCCACGCCAAACGTGGCAGCGTCTACGGCTCCGAAACGCTGGTCGCGACAGTCGCCGAAAAAAGCACGCTCCACCAAAACACCGGCTGCGCCCTCGTCGATATGGAAAGCCAATGCGTCGCCGAAGTCGCGGCTACAGCCAAAATCCCGATGATCGTCGTGCGCGCCGTCTGCGACAACCCCGACATGAACATCCCGCCCTTCGTCATGGCCGCCATTGCCGAAGACGGCAGCATCAAAGTTCTGCGCGCATTGTGGCATTTGGCCTGCCACCCCCTCCAACTCCCCGATATCTTCCAGGTCACGCGCGGCACCGCCCAAGCGCTAACAGCGTTGCGAATGATCGTAAAATCTATTTCATAGAATTGTAAAAAGTCGTCATACCGGCGAAAGCCGGTATCCAGATTGAAAACTTTTACTTTGTTTTGTTTCTTTATTTAAATATCCCCGACTGACTCTTAACTTCCGCATCTCCCGTCTTTTCGAGCAAAGTTTTAGTTCCTTCTGAAAGATCGCGGTTCGAGTCAGCCTGTGACTTGATAACATCTGTCTGCGCCGCCTTTTCCTTCAACTCCTGATCGATATATTCATTCGACCTTGCGACGCGCGCTTTTTCCGCCTCAACCGCCAAAGTTTTCTGCTGCACATCTAATGCTCGCAACTGATCTTGGTAAGTCTGATCGCGTTTTTTGTCCGCTTCCGCCTCTGTCTGTTTTTGTTGTTCTTGAGCGAGAACAGCTGCTTGCCTTTGTTGTTGCAGAGCTAAAGCGGCAGCCTGTCTTTGGTCAGCTTGAGCCTGCTCGGCTGCCCGTTGTTGAGCCACGCGCTGTTCATATGCTCGTTGCGCTGCTTGTCGCGCAGCCTGAGCTTCTCTTGCTTCTTCATCATTTTGATCTTGCGCCGCGCGCATAGCGCTAAGCTGATCTGTCAACGATGACTGAGATTGCTGAGCGTATGCGCTTGTCGCAACAAACAGGATCGCGGCTACAAGACGTGCTTTTTTCATTGTGTCGTCCTGATCAAGTAGTGGGGGCTGCCGGGCAGGTCGCATTCGGCTGAATGCGCGTTTCCGTTGGACTTGTCGATATAATCGCCGCATCCATGCCTGCTGCAAATTCGCAAGGTTGGCCAACTTGCGTTGAGCTTTTGAGTTTATGGTCAAGCTTATAGGTAAGCGTAACGCCCTGAACTAAAGTTTTGTCAGACACCATCGAGCCAAGCAACGCTCCGCCCGCGCCACCGCCTGCTACGCCCACAACAGTGCCAGCCGCTCTATTTCCGTTTCCTGCGATTTTGTTGCCGGCGATTCCTCCGCCAACTGCGCCCAATAAGCCGCCAATCACTTCGGCGCCTTTCTTTTGTTGCGAGTTATCAACTTCAACTTGCGCTGGCAAGACAGACAGTAACTTTACCATCTGAACATCTTGGGAAGAGTTTACCTGACCTGCCTTATATACATTCCCTTGCAAATTCGCGCCCGGAGTTTGGCAGCCAAAAAGCAATAACGAGGCGCAGGCTGTCAGCACCGATCTAAACGACAAATCACTCATACTATGTTCCTTTAATGCGGGTTTCTACGTATGCGTGCTGATTTATAATCAGCATTATGACGGTTGTAAACAGTAAATGATGAATATAACTCAATAGATTGACGGGCATAGTCGGAGTTTTATTCCGGCTATGAACAACAAGCAGTTTAAACAGCAATTTGGCCAGAAAATTCAATCCCTTCGTCATCTAAAAAAGATGACGCAAGAGGATTTGGCTGAAAAGGTAAATCGAAGCCGCGACTCGATTTCAAACATAGAACGAGGTTTCAGCAGCACGCGGATTGAGACTGCTTATAATCTTGCCAAGACGCTCGGCGTCACGTTTCCCGAATTGTTCGACTTTGACGGCGCCGCCAACAACAAGGGCCGCGCGCATCGGCGCTTATTGGAAGACGTCGTGCGCATTCTTCAGCCCCACGACGACGAAACAATCTCCGCTATTATAAAGATGATTGAAGGCGCTCTTACGGTGCACACAAAAAAGGAACGGAAGAAATAGCGGCAACCCGATTGATTTAAGCCTGCGCCCGATCCGCCGCCACATGCATCTCCGACTTCAACTGCCGCATATGCTCGTCGATCACGCCCAAAGTCGCCACCAGCTCCGACAAAATCTGCGTCTGCTGCTCGATTTGCCGCTGCGTCGCGTAATCCGCTGCCGTTCTCGATAGCGACGCCGAATTTCTTCCCGCCAGCCTGTTCTCCATCTTGTCGATCTGCTCCGAAATCGCTCCGACAAGGCTTGTGCGCGAAGCTTCGATCTGCGCCGACATCTGCGTCCACTGGTCGAACATCTGCTTTTGCAATTCCGGCGGCAAGCTATAAGCCAGCTTGGGCGCGGGTCTTGACATCTCCGCCTGAGCCGTTTCAACCGCAATCCGCGTCGCGGCCAAAGACTCTTCAAACGCCCCCAGCCTGTCGCTCACATCCCGATGCAATGCCTGATCAAGGCTCGCGCGCGAGGCTTCGATCTGCGCCGCCAATTGCCCCCACAAATCGCCCATCCGTTCCGTAATTTCCAACGGCAACCCGACGGTTTTTTCCAATCCTGCCTGCAGCATAAGAATTTTCTCGCCCAAAGCCGCGACATCGATCTGCGCCGCGAGCCTCTGCAAATCTTCCTGCAACCCCTGCCGCAGCTCCCCGTTCATCTTCGCCGACAAATCACCGATTTTTTCGCTGATGCCGTCCATATCGATAGAAGCCGACAACCCCTTTAAATCTTCCTGTAAATTCTGCCGCAATTCGGCGGGCAGCCCGGTCGTCAGCGCCTCGATCTTCTCGCCCATCTCCATCAAAGCCGTATTCGTCTTGATGGCGGAATCCACATTATGCTGCGCAACCCTTTGCGCGATAGCCTCGAATTTCGGCGCGATATGCGAAGCGATCAGCTCGCCGATGTCCGGCATGGCTCCGCTGCGATCTTCCGCCGGCCTTTCCATCTTCGCCTGCAAACTAGCCAGCCTGCCCATAATTTCCTCAAGCCCCTGGCTCAACGGAGTCAAATCAACCTGTTGCACTTGCGCTGGAGCCTCGTCGCCAAACCGGCCCTTAATCTGTTCTACTGTCTCGGCCATAACCTTGCCGCTGGCCTGCAGCAGATTAATCGCGCCAAACAACCGCTCGCCTAAATTATCGGCGGTCTCGGCCAGCTTGATCAGGGTCGTATTCGCATGCTCGGCATTCGTCTTCATGCCTATCTCGCTGGCCGCCAAAGACTGTATCGTCTGCCCGATCTGCTTGCCCGCAATCGCCGCGATTTCCGACATATTCGACGCGCGCTCCTGAATATGCGGGATCAAGCGGTTCAATTGATCGGCGGCATGCGCATGCGCATTCCTCAACCCCTCCGCCGAACCTATCATGCCGTGAATAGCCTGCCTTATCTGCTGGTCGCCATTCTGCCCGTGCTCCAGAACATTCTTCAGAACGACTTCGACCTTCTCCGCGATCACGGAAATATTTTCCTTCTGCTGCTTCACCGCATGGGTCAAAGCGGCGGATTGTTCGCGGATATTTTCAGAATCCCCCGAAATCGCCTTCATCATCGCCTCGAACAGCGACCGCGTCCCGCCCTCAAACCGTAACCGTATCGGCCCTTGCTCGCTCAATAACGACAAATCCGGCAAATGGCTGAAATGATAACGCGCGATATCAACGGCCCGCGCCAACTCGCCAATCACATCCTGCCGCTCGGTGCCCCAAATGGCGGTGCGCATATCGCCGCGCGACATATTCTGAATGCTCTGCGCCAAAGCCCGCATCGGCGCCGAATGCTTGTCGCGTAAAGTCAGGTAAATCCCCGCCGCGCAAGCCGCCGCGATAATCAAACTGCACCAGCTCGCCAAAGTCAGCAGCATCGCCCAGAATTGCATCTTGTTCTGCGCCGCCAGCCGCGCTTCCGAACTCGCCGAAGCCACACGCGCGTCGAGAATAGGCAAAGCCGCATAGAGCGGCGCAAGGTCGGCGGCAGTAAACTCCCCGACCATTTCCCCCGGCGGCGCGCTGATCTTGCGCAAAGCCTCGTCAAACACGGCGGCAATAGCCGTCAACTCATGCCGCGTCTCGGCAGGGGTCTTGTCCGGCAAATGTGCCACAATCTCGTCGGCAGATTTCACATGCGCCTTCATCTCGGCAAAACCCGAAGCGTCATGCGTCGAAACATACGCCTGCGCAAGCCCCAAAAACCCGCCATAGCCCAAATCGCGGCGCAACCGGTCAAACATTTCCTGCCCGCCGCCCAAGGCATTATCGGGCGCGGCCAGGGTAGTTTCGGCGACATCGAGCTGATATTTCAAATACCCCGTCCCCCCGATCATCGTCACACAGACAAAGACCACGAGCCCAAGAACAACGCCGGTAAACCGGCCAATGTTAGGAGATGAAGGATGTGATGACATAAGTATGAAAGGATAAGGGCCGAGAGCAGAGGCGTTCATTATGGTAAATTTTTACCAAAAAAGCAATGCATTCAATATGCTACGGCCCGTTCCTCAGGCTTCTGTGTAACTTCAACAGTTTACGTTTCATCCGAAGCCCCGGCGCAGCCAGCCGAAAACACTTTCCCTTCCCAAGCGCACACGAGAATTGTAGCATTCGCCCCGATATATATTCCTTAAAGCCATATGCCTGAGGACATACTGATGAGCATCAACCCCCAACGCGGCCTCACCAAACAAGAAAAAGCCCTGGGCTTTGTTGTTTGCTCGATAGTATCAATAGGCGCGATCGGCATTTTCGCGATGACAATGAAAGCCAATCATGAATATGAAGCCGCAATGTCGCTCAAGCGCGCAAAAGCCGAACTCACCCAGCCTCCGTTAAAACCCATAAATATCTGCGCCATACTGGAAAGCGGCGACACATGCCTAAAGCCTCTCAATAATGCCAATAGCTTCTGCGCATCCGCGTTGATGAAGCCAGCAATAGAACCGAGATAAAATTCATTCGAAAACTACAGGAGCCCCTAATGAGCACCAATGCCAAATCCAGTCTCATCGACCGGCTAAAGAAGTGTAAGCACGAAATCACCAAGGCCAAAACCAGTCTCGCCAATTTCACGCAGCAACATACGTTTCCAATCCTTTTTGCCGGCATATTGATTAGTGGAGCAATTGGCGGTGGAGGGGCTGTATATCGCGCCGGGACGCAAAGCCACGCAACAGTCGCACAGGTGCGCAACGAAATCACCCAACAACTCAAGGACGATCCCCAACACGCGACAAAGGCCATTGTCGTACGAAGAAACGGCCAGTTCTGTACGACAATTTACGATTCCGAAGAAACGACTCTATGCACAGGTATGGGAAATCTAAGTCGGCAAGCCCCGCATCCTTAAAGTAAACCATATTCAAGGAGATTTAAAATGAGCCGCCAGAGCATCAATAACGAAGAATTCCTGAAGCAACGCGCCCGCCGCCGCACCGCACTAGGCGTGCTGGCGATTACGTCAACCGTGGCCATTGTTATTGGAACAGCATCCTGGTGTCAGAATGAAACCGACGGCGCTCGACGGCCCCAACACTCCAAAACGGCTGTACCCGTCCCTCATTCCACTCCGCAAAATTCATAAGCTCCAAAAATAAAAAAACCCATATTTTAAAACAGGATTAAAAAAAATCATGAGCAAGCAATCCCCGGCCACAACCGTCGCCCCGTCATCCCCGCTCGCCAAAGGCGGCGAATTCGAACTCGCCATAAGTCCGGCAAAGCTCGCCGACATCATCGGAACAAAAACCCGCGTGATCGAGCTCGACCCCGTAGAAGCTTACGACAAACTTTCCCCCGCCAACCAAATCGCGCTTGCTCACCTTGTCAAAGCGGCGGTTATTCTCGATGATGTCTTCCTCAAGCAAGATCACCCAGATAACATCCACGCCGCCGATATGCTGTGGCAGGAAGCGACCAAGCCCACCTCCTATGCCGACGCTGCGCTCGATGCCTTGACGCTCTACACCATCCATAATGGTATGGAAGGCCCCGATATGTATGGCAAAAGCGGCAAGCCGCTGCGCCTCTTCAAAAACAAAAAACTCGCGGGCACCCCCGGCAAAGCCTTCTACCCGCAAGATCTCACCGCCAAAGAACTCAAATCCTATCTTCTCAAACATCCCGAAGAAGCCTCGGCCATCCTCGGCAACAACACAATCGTCCGCCGCGACGGCGACAAGTTGGTCGCTGAACCCTATTCCGTCGTCTTCCGCGAAGAAATGCAGGGTGCCGGGCGCCAGCTTCTCCTCGCAGCCCAAGCGACCGATCACGAAGGCCTCGCCAATTATCTGCGCTTGCAAGCTCAGGCCCTCGTCAATGATAGCGACCCCAAAATTATGTTCGAAGCCGAAAAAGCCTGGGCCGAACTCCAGGGTGCGCCGCTCGACATCACTGTCGCGCGCGAAACCTATAACGATGAACTCAGCGCGCAAATGGCGGCCGACCCGCAACTCTGCGCGCTCTTCAAAACCCACGGCATCACCGCGCGCAAGAAAGACTCCTTCGGCGTTCTCGTCGGCATCGTCGATATGGAATCCCAGGCGCTAATCCAGAAATTGTACGGCTCTCTACCCGATTTCCTCAAGGAACAGCCGCTGCTCGAGCTTTATAAAAGCCAGGCCAACGAAGTCTGCAACATCAAATTTGTCGATGTCCATATCGTCGCCCTAACCGGCGATTATGCCGCTCTTCGCGGCGGCATGACAATCGCCGCGATCCTCCCCAACGACGACAAGCTGGCCGAAAAACTGGTCGGCCGTCGCGTCACTTTCCAGTACCAGATACGCAGCGGCGCCGACCCCGACCTCGAAAAACCGTTCCTCGATGCGCTCGTCGCGCCCGAACAACAGCATCTTTACGATATCGAAACCTGCTTCCCCGATAAAATGGGCCACGAAATAACTCACTACGGCGGCCCCAAAGCGACCGAAGACGGCCGCGACAAAAAAGCCGCGCTGGGAGCTTGGGGCGATACGCTTGAAGAATGCAAAGCCAATAACGGCGCCATTATCATGACCGGTATCTGGAAGCGTCAGGGCAAGGTAACGCCCGAACAAGCCGACCAAATCGCCTTCACCTGGATGGCGACCAACCTGCCCAAAAGACAGCCGACGCTGTCCGAGGCGCACCGAACCGCCGCGATCATGGAGCTCAACTATTACCGTGAAAAAGGCGCGATCACTTTTGAAAAAGACGGCAAGCTCACGATCGTCCCCGAAAAAATGGCCGACACCGCGCAGCAGATGTGGGCCGACATCACCCGCATCCAGTTCGAAGGCAATGCAGAAACCGCCAAGAAATTCGGCGAAAAATACGCTGCCTGGAACGCTGCCTTGCAATATGCGGTCGACGAGCAAAGAAAGTTGCCACAGCGTCTCTACCGCCAAGTTGTCCAGCCGATGCGTGACCGGCTCGAAACTCTGGAACTTCCCGATAGGCTCGAAGCGGCGCGCCCGAAAAAATCCCGCGCCGCGGTAAAGGCTCCGCAGGCAAGCGCGGACTAACCGCTACTCGTTAATCCCCGTCCGCGATATCCGCATATCGCGATGCACGGATATCGAGAGCAGCAACCCGCAGCCGATCAAGAGCGTCAGCATGGCCGTTCCCCCATAGGAAACGAGGGGCAGGGGAATGCCCACCACCGGAATGGTTCCGGTGACCATCGCGACATTCACAAACACATAAAGGAAGAATGTCGTCGTCAGCCCAAACGCCGCCAGCCGCCCGAATTGATTGCGGCAAGTCAGCGCGATCATAAATCCATAAGCGATCAGCAGAAAATACAGGAACAATAAAAACAACGCCCCCATCATCCCGAATTCCTCGGCCAGAACGACAAAAATAAAATCGGTATGTTTTTCCGGCAGAAACTGCAACTGGCTCTGCGTCCCTTGCCCAAACCCGCGCCCGAACATCCCACCCGAACCGAGCGCGATTTTCGATTGCAGAATATTATACCCATGCCCCAAAGGATCGGCCCCCGGATTCATAAAAGTCATCAACCGCGCTTTTTGATAATCATGCAAATGATGCCATCCAATCGGCAAAATCGCGGCGGCCAGCGCGATGACAATCACAAACTTCCACCAGCGTACCCCGCCGGTATAAAAAATCGCCCCGCTCGCCAAAGTCAAAAGCAACGCCGTTCCCAAATTCGGCTGCAACAACACCAGCCCGACAGGCGCCATAACCATTGCCAAAGGCGGAATAAGCTTGATCGGATGCCCGATATCTTCCGTTGACAGACTATGAAAATACTTGGCCAAAGCCAGCGCGAGCGTGATTTTCATCAGCTCCGAAGGCTGAATAACCATAAACCCCAGATTGATCCAGCGTTGCGCCCCCATGCCGATATGGCCCATCACCTCGACCACAACCAGCAAGAACAGCATCACCGCATACATGGGATAAGCGAATTGCAGCCATATCCGCACATCGGTCAGCGCAATCACCATCATCAGGCATAACCCGATAATAAACCGCGCCAATTGCGGGCCCGCCCAGGGCGACCAGCTCTTTCCGCCTGCCGAATACAGCAAAGCCACGCCGATCAAGCCAATAGTGACGATCAGCGCAATCATGCCCCAATTCAGCAGCCGCAGCTTGCTGCCAAGGCTCAAATGATCAGATGTAGAAAGACGCGACATAGAAGGAGGGGCCAGGGTTCGGGGTTTAGGGGCAGGGGAGGAAAGCCAAGGCTCTTCCCGAACCCCAGCCCCTGAAACCCGAACCCTCTTTTATTCTCAAGAAAAATGCCCTAGATTGCCTTCGGTTTCCACAGAATTCGGGATGTTTACCTTATGCAGTCCGCGATTGTCGTTTTCCCCGGCTCGAACCGCGAGCGAGATGCCTCCCTGGCGCTAGAACGCGCCACAGGCCGCAAACCGCATATCGTCTGGCATGCCGACAAAACGCTGCCCAAGGTCGACCTCATCGTCCTCCCGGGCGGCTTCTCCTATGGCGACTATCTGCGCACCGGCGCAATGGCGGCCCACGCCCCGATCATGCAGGAAATCAAAGCCCGCGCTGCCCAGGGCGTCCGCGTCTGGGGCATCTGCAACGGCTTCCAGATTTTGTGCGAGTCCGGCCTCTTGCCCGGCATTCTCTTGCGTAACAAAAGCCTCAAATTCATCTGCAAGCCGGTCACGCTCAGCGTCGAAAACACCGACAGCGACTTCACCCGCCTGTGCAAAAAAGGCCAGGACCTGCGCGTCATCATCGCCCACGGCGACGGCAACTATTTCGCCGAAGCCGAAACGCTCAAGCAAATCGAAGCCAACGGCCAGGTCGCCTTCCGCTACCGCGACAACCCCAACGGCTCCATCAACGATATCGCCGGAATTTTCAACAAGGAACGCAACGTCCTCGGCATGATGCCCCACCCCGAAGATGCCGTCGAAGAAATGCAAGGCAGCACTGACGGCAAATTTCTCTTCGACAGCGTCGTTCAGGCGCTAGGGGCCTAAGCGTGACCGAAGTCGTCGTAGCCTCATCCCCGACGACAATAACTGCCTCTTGTTTCTTCAGCGCGACAAAGGCGCGCAAGACGGCATCGTCTGGTCGTTCCCCAGCGGCAAAGTTGAAAAAGACGAAGCCTCTTTCGATGCCGTCATCCGCGAAGTCAAAGAAGAAACCGGCCTGAAAGTCATCCCCGAATGTATGCTCGGCAAAAATCAGATCAGCCCCGATTTGTGCCTCACTTATTGGTTATGCAAAAGGGTAGGGGGCGAGTTAAAGCCCGAAAGCAATGGCGCAACGTCAAACGTCGCGTTCCGCCCAGTTTCTGAAATCGAAGATTTGATTGCGCCAAGAAAACTTCATCACGTCATCGCGGAATATATCGGCACCCTGCCGCGTCGCGAACAAACAAAAAGCCGCACCCCCAATCCGGCTCCGCGCTCATAAAAAATCGGACTCTCTGTATTACGGCACAAAAAAATCCCGGATCCTCTCGCGAGGCCCCGGGATTAATTGATAGACTGTAGCTTACAAAGCCAGACTTTGGGCCGAAGCCGCAGGAGCCCGATTTTTTCTAACAGGCGTGCCGTCCGCAGTCGTCGCCTTGGCCAGCTTTTGAATGCCGGTGCCGAAGCTGAAAACGCCTTGTGCACAAATTTCCTTAATAACGCTCGAAAAAAGAGATCCAAACATTTCCTTCTCCCTTCGCAGTTAGCGAGAGATTCTCAATCTCTCTATTCCCAACGCTAACCCGTAAACGCTGAGTTGTAAAGCCGACGCTGCAACCGGCGCAGACATGGGCAGGCCCCTCGCGTTAAAAACACAAAAAACCCGGGCAAGAAAACCTCGCCCGGGTCTAAAACTAAAATTCAGTGGCAACCTAGGACGGCGTGAAATTCAGGGACCGCTTCGGGCTATTATCCGGCGTGGTCGAGAAGGTCTTCGCCGCTCCCTTGGCAAGGCTTGCAACCGCCGTCAATTCCATAACCGGAAGCATGGCGCCCAAAGCGCCGCCGGCAACATTGCCCGTAAAGCTCGCCATCTGTCCGCCGACGTTATTCACTTCCGCGGCAAGACCACCCGAGGGAGTAGAAGGAGCAATCTGTTTGCTCTGGAAAGTTTTTATCTGGCTAAGACCAGCATGCCGTGAAAAACTAAGCATCTGCTTTCTCCCCTCGTTGACGGCTTGGGATATCCCAACCCCCGATTGATTAAATACTACACTAAAAACCCCCAAATGTACATCACACAGTAAAAGTCGCCCTCAGTTTACCGTGTGCCGCCGTATTCTTAACCTGCGCCTGCGCAACTTTCTGCGTCTTTACCTCGGCCACCAGCTGCGGTGCCGCCGCCACGCCGATAGCCGCCACGCTCGCCAACGCCACATTCATCGCATGCCTGTTCGGGCTATGCCCATTATAAGCCTGCTTTTCCGTCGCCGGAACCGGCGCATCGCTGCTCGGCGCCGAAGCCGGAACAGGAGCCTGCTTGCCACCCGGCTCTACTGGAATAGCATTAATGTCATTCTCTAAATCCTGCGGGCTGGCATAATGCCCGTTAGCGATATCATTGAATTTTTCGGGGTTTTGTTGTTTCAGCAGGATGAGCTTATGCGCATCACCTTTTTGAACCAATTCGTTGAAATCAAGGTTGCCGAGATTTTTGGTGCCTTGAGCTTCCTTAAGAAAATTCATCCCTGCCTTCGCGTCACCCCTAAAATCTTCATTTATGAGTTTAAGAGCATTTCCTGCCGATCGTTGCATCGCAGGCTCTGTTACGCCCACAAAGCGCATCGCAGTTTCCTTTGAGTATAGCAAACTATCGAGGCTCGAGAAATTGCCCGCCTTGAATTGCTCTAACTGGCCCGTGATCTCAGCATTGCTTTTCTTCTCTATGCCAAGCCAGCCAATATCCTTGGCCAAATCTTTAACAGTGATAGATGGCGTATCAGGCATAATCTTTCCCTGAAATTCGCGTTCTTAATTCTACCGCATAACCGGCAGCAACTAAATCCATAAAGCCATATTCTAAGGGAGAACCCTAAAATACTGATTAAATTTTATAGTTAATGCCGCGTAAACCAATAACTCAAAAAGAACGCCCCCGCACTCAAACTGAGGGCAGGGGCTTCATAAATGACTGAACAGGCTTCAACTTACAGCTGATTGGCCTGCGTATCCGGCGCCGCGTGGCATCAGCACTTGTTCCGGCCTGCTGGCCTCCGCCAGATCAAACTGATTTTCAGCATTCCATTTCAGATGAGTCTCCGGCTCGCCCCCAGGAGTCTTAATAACGACATAAGTATCGCCAAACCGGGTTTCTGCGCGCCCCACAATAACCCACCCGCGCGGCTCAGAGCCGTAATCGCTGATGGCGCATTTTTTGATATCGATCACCTGGCCGATACCGAATTTATAGCGCCCATTATGGGCATACCATTCTTTCGCGAACCCCAGCGTCGTCTTGACCGCCAAATCATAAGGCAACCGCGCCGCGACCCAGGCCGCCGCCATATTAAACGGAGTACTCAAAGAAATTGATTCAGACATAATATATCCCCCAAATTTCGGTTAAACCCTACTCTAAGGGAGATCTTTAATAAGAAAAAATCACTACAAAAGTTCTCGCTAATTATCTTCAGCAACCATCAAAGCTTCGGTTGAGCACCGCTTTCCTTGATCGAGCTATATATCTTGCCGGGGGCCTGACGCAAAGCTGGCAACCGCGTCACAGCCCATGCAGCGGCTTTTTCAAACCCGCGCATGATTTTGTTTTTAGGTTTCTGATGTTCGGCAAAAAAACCAACAAATTGCTCGAGGTTGCGGGTCAATTTCCTTCTCGACATCGCTCTTCCCCCAGAACAGGTTTCCGATTATTCCGCCGCCGCTTCTTCCACGGCCTTGGCATTCGCCGCAGCCAGCTTGTTGGCATGGATTTTTTCCGTCACTTCGGCGACATGCTTGCTGAAAACATATTCCGCCGGACGCTGCTTCGACAAATCGATTTCCTTGGCCATAGCGCCTTCGGTCTTGATCCCGCGCAAAGCAACCCAAGCCATTTTCCAAGGCTTCGAGAAAGCATCGTTGGCGGCAGTCGGCTCATATCCGCAATGCACCATGCAGTCGGCGCATTTTTCATAACGCCCGGTGCCGTATTTGTCCCACTCGGTGGTTTCCATCAATTCCTTGTACGACTTGGCGTAACCTTCGCCGAGCAAATAGCAAGGACGCTGCCAGCCGAACACATTGCGCGTCGGCAGGCCCCAAGGTGTGCATTCATAAGACTGATTGCCCGCAAGGAAATCCATAAACAAAGGTGATTGGCTGAAGCGCCACGGCGTCTTGCCCGCCTTCACGCGTTCCTTGCCCATCCGGAAAATATCGCGGAACATTTTCTTGGTCGCTTCGCGCGAAAGGAAATGCTGCTGATCCGGCGCGCGTTCATAAGCATAGCCGGGTGACACAGTAATATCGTTCAACCCGATTGCCATCATATGGTCAAAGAAATTGGCCATACGCTCCGGCATCGCATTGTTGAACAAAGTGCAATTGATATTGACGCGGAAGCCTTTAGCAAGCGCGGCTTTAATTGCGGACTCTGCCTTCACATAAACGCCGTCCTGACACACGGAATGATCGTGATCGCCCTTGTCGCCGTCCAGATGCACCGAGAAATTGAAATAAGGCGAAGGCTCAAACTGATCGAGCTTCTTTTCCATCAGCAAAGCGTTGGTGCAAAGCGTGACATACTTCTTCTTGGCGATCAGACCTTTGACGATCTGCGGCATTTCGCGGTGCAGCAAAGGTTCGCCGCCGGGAATGGAAACGATAGGCGCGCCGCACTCATCAACCGCGTCCAAAGCTTCCTGAACTGTCAGACGTTGATTAAGAATATCATCGGGATAGTCGATTTTTCCACAACCCGCGCAGGCGAGATTGCAACGGAACAAAGGCTCCAGCATCAGCACGAGCGGATAGCGCTTATTGCCCTTTATCTTCTGCTTGATGATATAGAGAGCAACGTCAAACTGTTGGCGCAAAGGTACGGACATGATCGATCCCGGAATCTGTTAATATTCAAGAGCCGCAACTTATAGACCTTATAAGTTTCACGGGTCAATTGTTGCGCAAATATGCCGTTTACGAATAAAATTTATTGAGCAAAAACAAACAGTTATTTGTGCGCTGCAAATGGCTGCCCCTACAAATCCCGGCCCCGCATCCTTATATAGGCTGGGTTGGAAGGGCGATTCTGACATGGTATGAAAGAATCCTTTGTCCCGCCCGCTGAAAAGAGGAAGTCATGAACCGGCGTATCTTCCTGAAAAACCTGCTAACCAGCGCCAGCACCTTGGCTCTTTTTAGCCTCACCCCCATGACATTCGTCCAAGCGGCGGAAGTCATCGAAAAAATCACCCACAGCGAAGAGGAGTGGAGAAAAATGCTAACCCCCGAACAATTCAACGTCCTGCGCGAAGAAGGAACCGAACATCCCTTCACCAGCCCCTTGCTCAACGAACACCGCGCCGGAAAATTCACCTGCGCCGGATGCGGCCTCGAACTTTTCACCGCGCAACAGAAATTCGACAGCGGCACCGGCTGGCCCAGCTTCTTCGACACGATCAAAGACCACATCGAAACCAAAACAGATCACAAGCTCGTCATGGCCCGCACCGAATATCACTGCGCCCGCTGCGGTGGCCACCAAGGCCACGTCTTCAACGACGGTCCCGCACCCACAGGTTTGCGCTATTGCAACAACGGCCTCGCCCTAAAATTCGTTCCTGATGAAAAGAGCTAAATCATGTTGAAGGGCAGAGGCCTCAAACTCATAGCGGCAATCATCGTCGTTGGCGCAATCGCCTGCGGCATCGCCAACGCAAACCCCGTCAATCTCCCCGACCCCACGCTCGACACGCCGATGGCAAAAACAAAATCCGAAGCCAGCATCACCCTCGCCGGTGGCTGCTTCTGGGGCATTCAAGCCGTGTTCCAACATGTCAAAGGCGTAACGCAAGCGACATCCGGTTACGCCGGTGGTTCATCGACAACAGCCTATTACCCAATCGTCAGCACCGGCACCACAGGCCACGCCGAATCCGTCCAAGTCACCTACGACCCCTCGCAAATCACGCTCGGCCAAATCTTAAAAGTATTTTTCTCCGTCGCTCACGACCCCACGGAACTCAACTACCAAGGCCCCGACCACGGCACCCAATACCGCTCGGCGATTTTCTTTGCCTCTCTTGACCAACAAAAAATCGCCCAAGCCTATATCGACCAGCTCAATACCGCTAAAATCTTCCCGGCTCCCATCGTCACCAAAATCGAACCACTCAGCGCCTTCTACGAAGCCGAACCCTACCACCAAAACTACGCCCGCCTTCACCCCGACAATCCCTACATCGTCCTCAACGATGCCCCTAAAGTCCGCAACCTAGAAAAAGAATTCCCCAACCTCTATGCCAAAAGCGAATAGGTCGAGCGATAGGCAAAAAATAACCCGCACGAAGCGGGCTACCCTTTCTCGTGAAAACCAAAGATTTTTATTACGCCGCGTGCAACCCGGACAATTTACGCGCCCGCGCGGTTGCTGCATTCAAGCGTGCCTCAATCGGATCTGGAAGTTTGCCGGTTGCAGTCACTTCCGTTCCGTTCGCGACAAAATGTTGGCGGATAGTCTCATCGATATGCTTGATGCCGCCAGCGCCGTAAGCTGCGGTTGTCGTTTCGAAATTGCTTAAGCCCTTTTCGGCAGAAACTCCATGAGCCCGCGCAACAGCTTGCTTGATCTCCTTATCAAAATTCTCGTCTATTGTGACTCCGCCCGCGGCACAATTCTCGCGGATTGTTTGCTCGATAAATTTAATCGATCCGGAATCATAGGCCGTATTCGTCGTCTTAAAATTCTTCCAATCATGGTCGGCGGTTACGCGATGGGCGTGCATCACGGCTTGCTTGATTTCATCATCAAGCTTCTGGCTCACTTTAGTTCCGCTTGCGGCGAAATCCTTACGGATTGTTTGCTCGATAAATTTAATCGATCCGGAATCATAGGCCGTATTCGTCGTCTTAAAATTCTTCCAATCATGGTCGGCGGTTACGCGATGGGCGTGCATCACGGCTTGCTTGATTTCATCATCAAGCTTCTGGCTCACTTTAGTTCCGCTTGCGGCGAAATCCTTACGGATTGTTTGCTCGATAAATTTAATCGATCCGAATGCATAAGCTGCATTTGTCGTCTTAAGATTGTTTAATTCTGTATAGGCGTTTTGTGTGGAGTTATTTTGTTCAATTTTAATCATTTTAAGTTCCCCAGTTATCGTAAATGCTCTTTTTTAGTCACAACGAAGAGTAGCATAACTCAATGAAAGTAAAAAAGGGATTATCCTCTATGATAGTTTTTCTTTCTGCACCAATCTAATATATAGTTAACGCTCTTCCTCCAAAGGGTTCCTCAAATGCTCGACATCCTCCTCTCCTTCCTCGAGGGCCTTGCCCTCATAGCATCCCCCTGCATTCTGCCAGTGCTCCCCCTCGTCCTTTCCACATCAATCGACGGCGGCAAATCCCGCCCCTTCGGCATCATCGCCGGATTCATCGTCGCGTTCAGCGCGTTCGTCCTCCTCTCGCGCCAACTCGTCGAAGCCTTCCACATCAACACCGACAATATCCGCTACGCCTCCCTCGCACTGCTCTTCGCGCTAGGCTTCATCCTCCTCTTCGACACCCTCTCTGAAGGTTTCAGCCGTCTCACCCAAGGGGCGGCCGATTTCGGCAGCAAATTCGGCACCGATAACAAAGGCGGCTTTCTCAGCGGCGTCGTCATCGGTTGCCTTATCGGCCTCGTCTGGACTCCCTGCGCCGGTCCCATCCTCGCGGCAGTCCTCGTCCAAGTCATCCGCCAGCAAACCGACCTGCAAAGCATCCTTGTCACCGTAGCCTTCGCGCTCGGCGCAGGCATCCCTATGTTCATCATCGCCATGACAGGCCGCACTTTGATGAAACGCTTCGGCTTCCTTACTCAACACACAACGGCCATCCGCAAAATATTCGCTATCCTCATCATCCTCTCCGCGATTTATCTCGGCTTCGGTTCCAACATCCAATCCTTATTCCAACAACCTCAGCCCTCTACCATCCAAGCCGAACCGCAATTCACTTCGCAACTTGAAAAACCCTTAGCCACCCCATACCCCGCGCCAAAACTCACCGGCATCCAGGCCTGGCTCAACAGCAACCCGCTGGTGCTATCCGACCTCAAAGGCAAAGTAGTCCTCATCGATTTCTGGACCTATTCCTGCATCAATTGCGTGCGAACTTTGCCCTATCTCACCGCATGGGACCACCGCTACCGAGACAAAGGCCTCGTTATCATCGGCGTCCACTCGCCGGAATTCGAATTCGAAAAAAATGTCGACAACATCAAAGCCGCCGCCACGCGCTACGGCATCGAATATCCGATTGCCGTCGACAACAATCTCTCCACATGGCTTAGTTTCCAAAACCAATTCTGGCCCGCCCACTACCTCATCGACCAAAACGGCCAAGTGGTCTACATGCACTCCGGCGAAGGCGACTACGACATCACCGAAAACAACATCCGCTATCTGCTGGGCATAAAATCCAAACCTGAAGCGCTCGAAATCCCCGCCGCAACCCCAACCACACAAGGCGAAACAACCGAAACCTATCTCGGCTCCGCCCGCGCCACCCACTTCGATGCCAATCCCGATCTCCAGCCGGACGAAACAACAGAATACCGCGCCGCCCTCATGCTTCCCGAACATCACTGGACGCTGAGCGGCAAATGGAAAGTGGAGGCGCAAAAAATCACCTCGGCACGCACCAACGCCACGCTGCGCTTTAACTTTACGTCCAAAAACGTCTTCCTTGTGCTTGGTACGGCAGATGGAAAACCCAAAACTTTGACCCTCAAGCTCAATGGGCAGCCCCTCGGCACCAACGCTGGCAAAGATGTGCAAGGCAACACAGTCATTGTCACCGGCCACGCCCTCTATGAACTCGTCCGCCAAGGCGAAATACGGAACAGTCTGCTGGAGATCACGGCTGCCCAGCCCGGCCTCGAAGCGTATGCATTCACCTTCGGCAATTAACCGGTTTTTCCAACGCCGCCGCCGAAGCCTCGCGCCTTATGCAATAGAAAATTTATGTAAAAGCCTCTTAGGGTACCCTTCTTTCCTTGCGACAGGAGGTTCCCATGTATGTCCCCAGCACAGCCTGCGCCGCCAAGCTCGAAAAACATTTTCGACGAGCCCTGCAATGCTAAATTCTGCCGCTGCTTTCCCGGATAGCCAAATGGCCGATGTTCCAGTCTTGAAACGAGACATGGATTTCAAAACGAAATCATACCTGACTCTGACAAGGCAGCGCAGTGGTATTCTGGGCGCAGAAATGTATGTCCTTCCCCAAGGCCTCGAAGCCTATGGTCGCGCCATTCACAACCCAGCCTATTATCCGGCCGAAGCCGACAAGGACAACTGGCAAGCCTGCGCGCGCGAGATAATAAAATATGTACCAAAAGGTACGCCGACGATGGAATATGGCCCCGGCGATTACGAAACCACTCAAAAAACGGGCAAGGTTGTAAAAGCGCTTAACTCCGCGCGTTACGTCGGGGTTGATTTGAGTAAATCCTCGCTCAATCAAGCCCTGCGCGCAATCATTGCGATCAAAAGCGATATAGAAGCAGTCGGGCTCGAGCATGATTTCTGGAGCGAAGACTTCCCGATTTCCGATAAACCAACTCTCGCTTTTATCGCCGGCGGCTCTATCGGAAATTTTGAAGTTCCAATCCTGAAATCCCCGCCTCACCGGAAACTAACCGATGTTCTTTCAACTTTGGTAGACCGCACAAATGGCGGATGGCTTCTTGTATCGGCGGATATGCTGCAGTCCGATCGGTCGCCGCAATTTTACGAAAACGCATATGCCGGCCCCGAGCACGCTGTTTTTAATCTAAGCGTGTTCCATCGCATGCGACAGGAACTGGGTATAAACATCGATCCAGACGGCTTCGACTATAAGCCGGAATTCAATCCGGCCTCGGGCGCTGTCCAGCACATGGCCTATGCAAACAAGCCTCAGATTATCGATTTCAATGGCACAAAGATTGACGTAAAAAAAGGCGACGCCTTCCATCTTCAAAACTCATTCCGCTTTACCGAGAGCTTTTTCAATCAGTGCGTAGCAGACGCCGGACTAGTCGCGGAGAAGGTCTGGAAACATCCAGTCGCCACGATGAGCCTCCATTTGTTGCGAAAAAATAATACAATCATCCCCCTCAAAAAGAGGCCTTACAAAAATTTTTGATCGGCGATCCCTCACTTGCGCGCATTGACCGCAAGCGCGGTCTGCATATACCCAAAATCACTCAAGAACGATTGGAGCATAGTACTCTTGCCTCTCCAAAATCAGGCCGTCTCGACGCTTTCTGTAGTAGCATTTTCTGTGGCAAAAGCGTCGTCAGGCGACAGTCAGAATTTGGCGATTTCGATTGAAAACATCAAGCAACTTTCAAAATATTTTGGCTAACAACGGTCTTTTGCCGGTCGCGTCTCGATCCCTGCTTTTCCGCAAATATCTTTGCCGCTTCATTGTATCTTTTTAACAGATCGCGCGCCCTTTCGTGCTCTACGCTGCTCGAATTCAGTTTATAGATTTGGCAAACCTCTTTAATAGCCAAAGCAACGACGGCAGAGGTCGTATTCGGATTAGCCCCGCTACGCACCAACGCTATACTGATATTGTGAATTGTTCTTTGATCCCGGCATTTGGAGCTTGCGCGCTGTCAAAGCTCACGCCTGCGGACATTCAAAGGCAATACAACAAATGGGAAACGACAGGCCGAGGAGATGGCAGGGCAGGGGGCGTTGCACCGCGCACGCGTATTCACATTCATCGTGTTTTCAAATCGGCATTAAAAAATGCCGTCTCGTTACAGTTAATCGGACGCAATCCCGCCGATTTCGTTAAGCCCCCGAAAGCCCCCAAAATTGCTATCAATGTATTGACCGTGGAGCAGTCCGCAGAACTGTTAGACGCCCTGCGCGGCAGCTCTTTGTATTGGTCGGTTCTTATAGCTTTAGCAACAGGCATGCGCCGGGGCGAAATTCTGGCATTACGCTGGAAGAATGTCGATTTTGAAACAGCGACTGTGCGCGTTGTTGAGAGCGTAGAGAAAACAAGGAAGTGCGGTCTCAGGTTTAAAGAGCCAAAAACTGGTAAGACCAGAGCGGTTGTCTTGCCCCGAATTGTATTAGAAGAGCTGAAAACATGGAAGGATGCGCAGCGAGCACAATTAATTTCTAACGGCGTAAACGTAACCGATGATCATTTTGTCTGTGGTAAGCGCAACGGAGAAGTCCGCGATCCGACGACGTTAACTCATGAGTTCATCATAGCCATCAACAAGCTCAAGCATCTTCCAAGGGTTCGCTTTCATGACTTAAGGCACTCCCACGCAACTCAATTGTTGACTGCCGGAGTTCACCCGAAAATTGCTCAAGAAAGACTGGGGCACAGCACGATTACCACTACGCTGGACCTTTATTCCCATGTCACAAATACGATGCAGGCGGACGCCGCTTCAACACTCGACACGGCGTTTCGATCTGCTATAAAAGCGCGGCTTTTGATCCCCAAACCGAGCTAAAATAATTTGGGGTCAGAATAGATTTTGCTTCGTAGTAACTTATGAACTTTTTCGAACTGTTGCTTTTTTATAGAGAGTCTGGTCACGATATTAATTCCACAGATGGGGAGACAGGCGAATTGTGTTGTTTGCAATCAGGCTTTGCGAGCCAGAAGTAAGGGCAGATGAATCTTTAGAGCTTGAGTTAAGCTAATACCACTTGCAAGAGCTTCAATAGCCCCCTGAGTAGCATTGCTAATAATGTTGTGTTGACTCATGAGGTCATGAATCATCGGGTCGTGCAAAAAGTCTTTAAAGAATCCGGTAATCAATCCGATTAAAAAATAAGCTATTTGGTTATATAGCAAAAAACGCCAAAACATACTCCACCAAAGGAGGCGGATTTCCTTAGCGGTAACTTCCATTTTTTCCTCATCTTTTTTGATATCAGGGGGCCGGAATAGGCGTTGATCGCGTGGGAGGTTCAAGATCTTTAAGCACATCCATCACCAATTCTCCAGTCTGATTTGCTAATTCACTACCCGGGGTGGGAATAGATATTCCACCCGGTGATAGTAAATTTTCAGGTAGCGCACCCTTCGCTGCGCCACATACTAAGCCGGTAGCAAAATAAGCGGCACTATTTTCATTTGTTGCCGCAATAACTAAAGGAGTATTTTGAAGCGCCACAGCACTTGAAAGAGCATAATTAGAGACTAGGCGCTGCGACAGAATAGCGGTTCCCGCCCTACATATAGGATTAATCGCGCACGCAATGACCTCTTCTGCAACGTCCACTGCTAACACTGCGAGTGGCAGCAAAAAAAGTCCTTCTCGATCTACATTCGTAATAGGGTTATTTCCCCCATAATTGTAGGTATTAGTTCCTGCGATCAAGCCTAATGGATCGCTCTCAACATATCTGCCGAGTTGAGAATTGTAATCACGGAATCCGTTCTGGCTGAGGCCAGATTCCTCATCGAAGGTCTGTCCTGGGAACCGGAGATCGTAGCCTACAAGCTCGCCACCCCTGGATATTGAATAAGCCGGAGTATTGCCAAACGGAGCATGCACCCAATCCCAGACATGGGTTCCGTTGAGATTGGTGATGGTTCTTGGCGCGCCGAGCTGGTCGGTGGCGATGTAGAAGACGTCGTTATTGTGGGGACGGTCGTGGTCGTGATGTTTGTCACGATCATGATGTTCGTCTCTATCCTGGTGATCATCGTCGCGATGCTCGTCGCGATCACGATCCTCGCCCTGAGATTCCATCACGGCGACGGGCAGATCTCCGAGCCAGACAGTTTCTTCGATGACGCGGCCTTGGTCATCATATTCGCCGAGGACGTGTCCGGCATTGTCGTAGACATAGTTCTTGTCGAGGAACGGGCCTGTCGTGCCGTTCTTCTCCACGCGCTGGCCAAGGCCGTTGACGGCGTATGTTGTGGCGCGGCGGTTGTCGTGATCATCTCTGTCGTCGTGCTTATTATCGCGGCGGTCATTGTCGTTCAGCGCGACGCTCTGCATGCGGCCTTTGGCATCGTAGCTGTAGGCATGGGTGCCGTCCAAGACCATATTGCCCGCCGCGTCATAGGCGATGTTCGCCGCAAAGACCGAGTTCGTGAGTGTTTGAACCAGATGGTTGCTGTTGGCGGCGTATGAGTAGGCTGTTCTCGACGCATCCCTGCCGGTGATTGTCTGGCTGACGCGATTTCCGTCGGCATCGTATGTGTATGCCGTGGCTTGCTCCGTGCCTTTGACGAAGTTTGTGAGCCTGCCGAGATTGTCATAGGCATAGGTTTCATTATCTTGCCCGGTCGCCGCCATGCCGGTGATGCGGCTGGCAAGGTCGTAGGTATAGCTGATTGTCTGCGTCGCGGGGTCTGTATTGGTTGCGCCGAGACCTATGGCCGAGATGCGTCCATCGGTATCGAAAGCGCGGATGAAGGCAGCGCCGTTGCCCTCGCGCCATGCGGTCGGGGGGCCAAACGGGCGATAGGCGACATTGGTGATAATCCATGCATCATCCTTGACCAGGCCGTTAACATGGCCTGCCGCATCGTAGGTCAGTTCGACCACCTTGCCCGACGGATAGGCGATGTCACTGAGGCGACCGGATTTGTCGTATTCGAGCCGGGTAGTCAGCGTGACGCGGTTTGTTTTCTGGATTTTGGTGATCACGCGGCCATGCTGGTCATAGGCCCAGCTTGTGACCGTTGCCGGGTCGAGCATCGTGGTCAGATGGCCGATGCAGTTCGCGCCCTGGTCATATTGATAAACCGTGGCTGTGCCGTCGGCATAGACGGCTTTGGTGACGCGGTTGAGAGCGTCGTAGCTGTAGCTCGTCTTCTTGCCGCGCGCGTCTGTCGAGGTCAGTACGTTTCCGGCAACGTCATAGGTCTTGACGCTTGTGCCGGTGTCGGGGCTTGTGATGCCGGTTTGGTCGTTGAGGCCGTCATAGGCGTAGTTTGTCACCAATCCACGAGGATCGGAGGCCGCTGTCAGGCGGTTCAGCGGGTCAAGGGCATATTGCGTATTGCCATTTGCGGCGTCCGTTGTCTGGATACGGCGGTTGAGGGCGTCATAGGCGAAGCCGGTGCTATTGTTGAGCGGATCGCTTGTGTTGGTCAGATTTCCTTCAGGGTCGTAGCTGTAAGCCGTGACCTGGCCTTGTGCGCCGGTTTCGCGGATTAGACGATTGACCCAGTCATAGGCAAAAGACCGCGTTTGCGTCAGGTTTGACGACGGGTCGAACAAAGACACATTCGTGCGATTATCGTTGCCATCCAAGGCAAAAGCCATCTGGTTGTTCAATGCATCCACCACATGCGTCAGGCGATGTGCCTGATCATAGACATAGGTGAGGAACGAGTTGTCGGGCCTTGTGGCTTTGACTAGATTACCGGCGGCATCGTAGGTGAATGAGGTTACTTCTGTACCGACCACGCGCTCCAGCAACCTGCCACGCGCATCATAACTCAGCGCCGTTACAAGTCCATTCGGGTCTCTGAAGGACAGCAAGCGACCTGCGCCGTCATAGGCGGTAAAGGATGTTTTATGGCCCAGAGCATCGGTCTCGCTCGCGATATTGCCATGCGGGTCATAGGTATAGCTGGTCACATGGCCGAGCGGGTCTTGCGCCGTAAGGACCTGGCCCGCATTATTATAACTATAGTTCCAGCTGCGCGCCTGCGCGCCGGACGTAACGGTCTTATTCAGAATGTCGCCGCGTGAATCATATGTATATGTCGTCGTGCGGCCCGTGGGCTCGACAATCTGCACCGGCAGGTGGAATGCAGACGACCATGTTGTGCTCGTCGTGCGCGCCAGCGGCGTACCGTAAGCCTCGGTACGCGACAGCTGATTGCCGCGCGCATCGTTTGTATAGGTCGTTACATGGCCATCATAGTCTGACCTTGCGGCAAGAAACCCATGGGAGTCGTAAGTGAACTCGTTACCTCCCAGTGAGGGGATCGGAGCGCCAGTTAAAGCGACAGGCTTCGGCGTACCGAAGACCGTCTGGAGGCTATAAGTGTGCGCATTGCCATTGGCGTCGGTAACTGTCGAAGCATTGTTGCCATAGACAACAGTTGTTAGTTCTGCACCGCCTGCATGCTGGCTTGATGTTGCGCGGCCCTGCGCGTCATAGGTCCAGGAAGCAAACAGGTTGCCGTTTTCATCGACAAGCCCCGTCAGCGCATGCGGGAAGGCCGTGTTTGCATACTGGTATTGGCGTATGGCTCCATTAGGATAAGTGACGGAGATCAGATTGCCGTTTGCGTCATAAGCATAGCTATACACGCCCCCATCAGGAGCCGTCATCGTGGCGATATCGCCGTTGCTGCCATAGGTAAAGCTCATCACAGCGCCGAAGGGGCCGGTCACCTGAGCCAATTGGTTTATGCCGTTATAGGTCAGAGTCGTGGTCAATCCGGCGCGTGAAGCGACGGAGAGTAAACGTCCGGCCGCCGAATAAGTCTCGACCGAGTCATCGGCTGTTACTAACCGGTAGCCCCCATTTGTAGCAGTCAAAACACTCGTGACATCGGGATTGGGCGTATAGACACCGCCGTTGCCGGTAAAGACATCCTGTCGTCCATCGGCCCGTGTTACCGTGACGCCGTTTCCTAAAACAGCCAAGCCACGATGCCAGGTGCTATGCCAGTTCATGCCGAAAGCTAATGCCTTGATGTCCGCGCTGTTATAGTAACGTGTCAGACTTAGCCCGGTATTAGGAGAGCCGGTAAAATCAGTCTCAGTCTCAAACTTGTTCCCTGTCGCCGTATTGATCGGATTGCCGCAATTGCAATCTGGCGAAGGAGTAGTTTCAGCTGCCGGTGATGGATTTGCGGCAGAGCTTGGCAAATCTTCTGGCCCCACTGGCGGGACCGAGACATTTCCGAAAGTCTGAGCGGGGATTGGGGTTGCTCCTCCCCCGCCGCCGCTTCCCGCGCTCCATGTGCCAAGAGCTGCGCCGCTAATACTGTCGATATTATAATAACATCCGGGAGCGGTATATCTAAGGATGGTGTCTGCCACGCTATTTAAGCTGACCGCATATGAAGGACTTTGGCCCGATATAATATATCCACCAATCTGGCCCCCCCCCGCGTCCGCATAGCCAGACATACTCGCCGTGCCTAACGACCCAGCATATGCGGTGCCAGAGACAAGGTACTCATAGACGCAGGCCCAATCATGGGAATTGAAGCAATTCAGGTTGAGTGTGGATGTCGCGGTGTCGAGTGTTATGGTTGCTGTAAAGCTTACTGTCGCCGGGCACTGAAGGGGCTGCCCAACTGTAGGACTCAGGGGAATTGCTGGACTTACATAAGTGTAGGTAGAGCCGATGGTTTGGGCATGTGCGTGGCTGGAGAAACAAATTCCGCCGATGCCGGTAATTACAGCTAACAAAAAAACACTCGCGCGAAATAACGCGATTTTGTTTTCGAACATA
>Ga0207007_1050_pt1 | contig 31001 bp, 25 predicted proteins | sample Alteio_BWMinCont_85_FD_153487 | JGI IMG/M metagenome (GOLD analysis project Ga0207007, IMG submission 153487) | Enriched cells from forest soil in Barre Woods Harvard Forest LTER site, Petersham, Massachusetts, United States -... | ecosystem: Environmental > Terrestrial > Soil > Temperate forest >...
AAAATGCTGCGTTTGCGGTATTGCAAACTACTGATCATTTCAACATGAAATTTAATCGTGATCGTTTTCTCCAGACTCATTCTACAAATCAGAAGATCGTCTGAATTTACACTACATCCCCAAAAAGTTATATGCCCTAAATAGGGCATTTTCAACTGCAGACATTCGAAAACAACGGTTTGTTTTTCGTGCCGCTGACTGCCTGCAAAAATCGAATTAGGAATGGTTTTGGGGGCCTGCACAAATGACATGCCAATTACATATGATTCATATGACTATGATGATGAAGTGAACACCAACGCATCAAATAAGAACTCAGGAAATGAAAACGAGAGTTGCACTCCTCTCGTCACACGTCATCTTGCCGGTCGATGGTCTTTCAACCAATCCTGCAGAGCAGCATCTAATCGTGTTTGCCAGCCGTCACCGGTTGAACGGAATTGATCAACCACCGAACGCGTTAAGCGTATCGTGATTCTTTCTTTGGTAGTCGCTGCCAAAGGCCTTCCCCTACGCATTCGTGGAAGCGCCTCTGCTAATTCTTCATCAGTATGCGGAATCGCGTCTGGATCAGACATGGCGGCTGCTGTGATGGCTTCATCTTCTTCGGGTGAAGACAGAATAATTTTCCTGCCTGATTTAGTAGTGATAAACATAATATTTCTTCTCCCTGTTATTTGCCTTGCGAAGGCTAATAATCCGTCGCACCTCATCGCGCGAGATTTCATTTAATTATTGTATGTACAAATATTTATTTCGTCAAAAATTTTTGTGCATACGTTTTATCCGCCAAAAACAACGTTTTGTTTTTCGTACAGCTGAAGTGTCCCTACGATTCTGCTTCATACTAATTTCAAATTACTGCCACATAAAATACATTTTTATGTGGCAGTTTATTGCAACTTTTTATGCCGCAAACTGCTATCAAAGAAAGGGGGAGCGCAAAGATCAGGAGGTCGACTTTGTATCGGAGGCCTTTGGCCTTCTGGAGAAAATTTCTGAAGATGTGCTGTCATCCCGCTGGTCGATGGTCATTCAGCCAATCCTGCAGAGCGGCATCTAATTTATGAAGACCTATGGGAGCTGGAGAATTTATATCAATAAGATGTCGTTTATATCATTTAAAAAATCGGAAGGTATAAAATCAACCACTTCACATGTCGGGGGAAATGAAATGCAAACTACGACTGATGCAATTCGCAAAAGCACAAACCGTTCAAAAAACCAAAACCAAAACCAATTCAGCGTTTTGGACGCTCTCAAAATAGTCGCGCCCATATTGCCAATTCCAGTGTATTGGCATGACCGTGACAGTCGCGTGTTGGGCATAAATGACTTGTGCTTAAAAGGTATGGGCACCACCGCAGAAAATGTCATCGGCAAAACGCCCTACGATTTTTATCCAAAAAATACAGCTGACCACATCGTTAATCACCACAAATTGGTCATGCAAACAGGGCAGCTGCTGTCGCAGGAAGAGTTCATCAACAACATCACCACCGGTCAGCCAGTATATGCAAAAGCCGTTAAAGTTCCGCTGCGCGACGACAATGGCAATGTCATCGGCATCCTCGGAGCATCTATCGACATTACTACGGAAAAGAACGAAGAAAAATTAAAGTTGGAGGCGCAAGAAAAAGTAGTTACCTTCGCCCGCAAAGTGGCTCACGATATACGCAGCCCGATAAGCGCATTGAGCTTTTGGATAAATGGCTGTGTCGGCATACCACCGGATGTGCTTGCATCGCTAAACAAAACCATAGGCAGATTAAATGAAATCTCGCGCGACCTGTTAGATATCACACCTGATAATTCATTAGTCCAACGCATTGAACGGCAAATACCTTGCGCAATTTACGATCTGGTTTCCGAGAACGTCAATGAGAAGCGCGTTGAATATCAAAACAAATCAATCGCATTTGATTTACGTGCCGACCTGAACGCACAATCAGCAATCGTAAATATTCAGCCCAGTCAATTCAAACGTGCACTCTCCAACTTGATCAATAATGCCGTGGATGCGCTTACCGATAATAAGGAAGGTGCGATCTCTATCGATCTCTTGACTGACAATAATCTGGTCATTTTAAATCTGCAAGATAACGGCAAAGGTATGCCTCAGACTGTGATCGACAAAATATTGAACCGACAAGGATTCACGGAAGGAAAATCAAATGGTCACGGGTTGGGACTTCAACAGGTCTGGGACATGCTTAACTTTAACAACGGAAAAATCGAAATTAGTTCTACGGTTGGAAAAGGCTCGCTGATTAAAATATCTTTTCCAAAAATTACACATGCCCTTATTGATATGTAACGCAGTCAATAAATTGAAGTTTTTAAATCAGTACTCCCTATGCACGGAACAAAAGAACTTGGCAAAGGTCTTGAATCTGCAATTAAACGCCAACTCGGATTGAAATAAAGGAGAAAAAATGTTTAATTACCCCGTAACTCTGACGCCTGATGGTGACTCTTTATTAAAGCGCCTTGGCATTCTACGTAAATGATCGCAAGCCATTGCCGGTACCAAGCAAACCCAAGAAGGGGCAAAATACTGTACGCCCATCGGCACTAGAATCCGCAAAACTAGGCGTGTACCAAGCAATGACTGAACAGGGCATAAAAAAATCGGAACTTGCACGCCAGCTTGGCTGGCACATGCCACAAATTGATCGCCTTTTTGATTTGCACCACGCGTCGAAACTTGACCAAATTGAAGCGGCGGCCAATGTGCTAGGCAAGCATCTCTACGCTCAGATCGCTTAAATTACCTTATCTGACGATGAAAGAATCACTATCTTTATGTGCATTAATTCAAACCTGACCGCACATAGAATTCATCTGAGGGTAGACGAAATATCGATGGAACCTCAAACACAAAATTTATGACAGGCTCGACAATCTGTTTCTTCTGCGGTTATCCGCCAATTTGGTATCCAGGCCTATGCGCCGATTATCAATTACGATGAGCTGTATCAATCGAAACTAATACAGCTTAGCCGTTCAATAACCTGTCGGGTTCATCGACTGCCAGCGCCAAGAATCCTGGCACATTCGATCTATTCCCAACTGAGCAACCCACCCAAGCATCTCTTTTGCCAGTGCAGGATCCGCGTAGCAGCAAGCGATATCCCCTGCTCTACGTTCTACGATTTGATAAGGTATATCACGCCCAATCGCTTTTTGAAACGACCTGACCATATCTAAAACGCTGTAGCCATTACCAGTCCCCAGATTAACGGTGAATAATCCATCATTTTTAGCAAGGTAATTTAGTGCAGCCACATGTCCGTGCGCGAGATCCACCACATGAATATAGTCACGGACTCCAGTTCCATCCGGCGTCGGATAATCTCCACCAAAAATCTGGAGAGACTCACGACGACCAACGGCAACCTGAGCAAGAAACGGCATCAAGTTGTTGGGAATTCCGTTCGGATCTTCGCCTATCATGCCGCTTTCATGTGCTCCAACCGGATTAAAATAGCGCAGCACACCTATACGCCATGCCGAGTCAGATTTATATAAATCTCGGAGTAACTGCTCGACAATCAACTTTGTGCCCCCATATGGATTGGTCGTCGCACCTACCGGAAAATCTTCCGTGATCGGCACTGCGTGGGGATCACCATAAACAGTCGCTGAAGAACTGAACACCAAATTGCGAACACCAAATTCCGCCATCACGTCACATAGCGCGACAGTGCCACAAAAATTATTGTCATAATAATTTAGCGGCTTTGCCACCGATTCACCAACCGCTTTCAATCCTGCAAAATGTATGACGCCGTCAATCGCATGACCTTTGAAAACATTGCGCAATGCACTGCGGTCACGTACATCCGCCTCATAAAAAGATAGAGTTTTGCCTGAAATTTTTTGAACTCGTTCTAACGCAATTGATTTGCTATTGCTGAAATTATCAAGCACGATTAATTCGTAGCCGGCGTCTAGTAAAGCGATGCATGTGTGTGAACCTATGTAACCTGCGCCACCTGTGACAAGTATTTTATTCATCATGGATAAAGGTTAAATTTAAATGGGCTAAAGACACTATTTCATTTCCTTGCAATTAAAGAGCGGTTAGTCATATGATTTCTTTGATACTTTCTCATTTTCTTTCGTTCTAAAGTCGCGTGATTTTATGCCGCATTGAGGAGTCAAAATTTCGAGGAAAACCAGGCTACACACTTTGATCTCCTATTTGATGATAATTTTCCAAAAACCATTCCTTAAATTTATCTTCGTATGCAACCTTCTTATCGACAGAGGTTGGTAGTAATTTAGATAAATTTTCATTTTTCGATTTTGGCAAAAATTCAAATCCCATTTGGTTATAGATGCGCTCCAAAGTTTTATCAATATTCTCACAAAAATCTTCGTAAAATATTTCTACAAATCGATTTTTAGGCAACGTTTCGGAAAATACAGTCAAGTATTGATCAGACATTTCAATAGCCTTCAGAGCACTTCGTAATTCATAACTTTCCAATTCAACTTCACCATCTGGGTCATTGTTATTAGTATCGTAATGATGATAGATGCCTGATTGCCGCGCAAATGCCAGACTAATTGCTTGTTTTATTTTATCTTTTCGTCGAACTACGATCCAGAAAGCGTGTTCACCAAACATTTTCATTTTCAGATCATTTGATCTTGAACACTCTCTCATAATCACTGATAAAGAGCCGCACATTATTTTTGAGGCTGCCCAGCCAGATATATCGAGAAATAAATTGTCTGCAATATCAGCTATGTCCTTTGCGGTAGACGAGTCACACAAAGTGTTGAATTTCTCTCTAGTTACGTCAAAAAAAGAAAACCCAAAATCATTTTCAAGTCTATAAGCTAAGTTTTCTGAAAAATATGTTGACCCCGACCGAACTTCACTCGCCACGAACAAAAATTTCCTCATTTTCCGAACGCCCTCTCCCCAATTACACAGGCCATTTATAAATTAAAGTATGTCCGTAGTAGTCTCAAACATTCCATAATTGTTAATAAAAAAAATTGGTTTCAAAAAAATCGAATCCAGCCTATCTGTTTTTCTAAGCCATCAGTATATCGGTTTCATTCAAAAACAATGTTGCAGTTTAGGTGAAATACGGCTTATTGAGCTAGAAGATTGCGCAATTGAAGACGCCATTTATTTTGAATAAATCATTGATAACTGAATACATAGATCACAAATCTAATTGTGCCAAATCGTGAATCTATTAATTCATATGGCATGATTTTCAGTTAGATTTTTCCGTATATATCCAGCGTTTTTTTAACACAGATACTCCACCTATATTTTTGGGCGACCTGCAAGCCTTTTACTATCGCGAGTTCACGCCATTCTGAACTAACGATCGCAGCTTCAAGAGAAGTACAAAATCCATCTAGATCATCCGGATCCACCAGCCTGGCAGCACCTGCAGATACCTCTGGCAGAGTTGAACGATTCGATGTAATTACAGGCACACCACTCGCCATCGCTTCCGCAACAGGCAAACCGAATCCTTCATAAATGGATGGATACACAAACAGACGCGCACCTGCATACATGGCTGGCAAATCTGCTTCATCAACGTATCCTAAATAGCGCAACCAGCCTGCCTGCTGCGCAGCCTCAATCAACGTGTGCAGATGATCGCTTTGCCAGCCCTTCCCGCCTATCAATACCAATGGATATTGGGCGAGAATATTCGCGGGCAGACGGCCATAAGCTGCCAGGAGTTTATCAATACGCTTGCGTGGCTCTATGGTAGAAACGCATAACGTGTAAGCACCCGGATTCAATCCATAACGCTGCAGCACAGGTTTTAAATCTTCGGATGTACGCGGGGTGAATAGCGGCGAGACTCCCAAATGAACAGCGGTAATTCGATCACTCGGCCAAGAGAAATGCGAGATTACTTCCTGACGAGTTACCTCAGAATCAGTAATCAAGTGCGATGCAACCTTCAGAGTTTGATGAAATAATTTTTCAAACTGATTTACACGCTCGACCGGATGAGTCTCAGGATATTTAAATACCGACAAATCATGAACTGTCACGACGCCTCTATCGGCGTAGTCTGGCAAAAAATAATTCGGCGAATGGAATACATCTCCCTTGCAGGCATGCTTCCAATACATATCCGTGGACCATTTAGGATATTTGAAAAGCGGCTTTTTTCGGTGTACCTGTCCACCGGATAGCAATGCCGCTGGGTCGCTCACCCACTGCCCATTACGGAAATAACGCAGTTGTTCAATCTCTGGCATTTGCGCCAGACGACGGGTTAGCTCCCAGGTATAACGACCTATTCCAGATAACGGTGGAGTAAGCGCATCCACCGCGAGAATCAACTTCAAATTGATTCTCCAAGCATCCACTTCAAGGTATCACGCAATGGGATATCGGTAACGGCGCCAATTGCAGACTCAAGCCGCGCCCTGCTTCCAATCAGGCGATGCACTTCATTGGCCCTGACAAACGCAGGATTGACTCTAATTTCCGGATCATGACCTGTGAGTTCGCGCATCATTTGCACTACCTCCAGCAATGAGTGTCCTTTGCCAGAACAAATATTGAAGGCTTCCCCGGCACGCCCTGCTTCAAGCAATAACCGATAACAGTTAACGACAGTACGTACATCAGAAAAATCACGCACCACATCAAGGTTACCCAATTCCAGCACAGCAGCACGGAGCTTAAAATGATCCACGATTTTGGGCAACAAAAAATTCAATGTTTGTCCGGCACCCGTGTAGTTAAAAGGACGCACCACAGTAATCGGTAGCCTGTCATTCCACAAGCGGGCCATATATTCCATTGCCAGCTTGCTGACAGCATAATCATTGGCCGGCGCGGCCGGAACGGTTTCATCTATCGGCTCGACGGTAGCATTGCCATAAATGTTGGCACTACTGGCCAGCAGCACCGAACGTGGATTGCACCCGCTCTTGGCCACAGCTTCGAGCAAATTGCGCGTGCCGACAACATTGGTGCGGTAGATAGCTTCCACATCGCCATGCGCCACAAATGCAATGGCTGCCAGATGCACGACAACATTCGGTTTGACCTGCGCTACCAAATCCGTCAAGCCGGATTGGTCGAGCAGATCACAAGCCAACACGCCATCGGAAGGCTCATGGCTCAAGCCCACCACTGTATAACCGGACCCGCGCAATTCATCGGCCAAAAAACGTCCGGTAAAGCCGTTAATTCCGGTAATAAGTGCTGTAGCCATCTTAGAACGAGGTACCGTTTTCATTGCGACGAATATCTGCCACCACCATCATCTGGCACAATTCTTCCAATGTAGTTTTGGGTTCCCAACCCAGTTCTGATTTCGCCTTTTCTGGATTACCGATCAGCAGTTCAACTTCAGCTGGACGATAAAACTTAGGATTTACTTGCACCAGTGTTTTGCCAGTGGCGCTATCAAAACCGACTTCATTTTCAGCAGTGCCTTTCCATTCGATATCATATCCAGCGGCCTTACCTGCCATGGTTACAAAATCACGTACCGTTTCTGTACGATTAGTAGCCAATACATAGGTGTCAGGTTTGTCGGCCTGCAGCATACGCCACATACCTTCAACGTATTCCTTGGCAAAACCCCAGTCGCGCTTGGCGTCCATGTTGCCCAGTTCGAGTACATCGCTTTTGCCCAGCTTGATTTTAGCCATGCCGTCTGTAATTTTGCGTGTCACAAATTCCAATCCGCGCAAAGGCGATTCGTGATTAAACAAGATACCGCTGGAGCCAAAAATATCGTAGCTCTCGCGGTAGTTGATCGTCATCCAGTGAGCGTACAACTTGGCAACGCCGTATGGGCTGCGTGGATAGAACGGAGTGCTTTCGATTTGCGGAATTGCCTGCACCTTGCCGAACATTTCGGAGGTACTCGCCTGATAAAAGCGAATTTTCGGATTAACGATGCGGATTGCTTCAAGCAGATGCACTGGGCCCAGGCCAGTAATATGACCTGTAGTTATCGGCTGATCAAAAGACACACCGACAAAACTTTGTGCGGCCAGATTGTAGACCTCGGTTGCACCGGTGGTTTCCAACAAACGAATACTGGAACCCAGGTCGGTCAGATCGTATTCAACCAAGTGCAGATTGTGATGCTTCTGCACGCCCAGATCTTGAAGGCGCCAAAAATTGGATGAGCTGGTACGGCGGAATGTGCCGTATACGATGTAGCCTTTCTCAAGCAGTAATTCTGTGAGATAGGCGCCGTCCTGGCCGGTGATGCCGGTGATGAGTGCTGTTTTAGTCAAGTTCTACTCCTGTTAGGTAACTTCTATAAATATAAATTCGATAAATCAATCAACACCATTAAAACTAATCAATATGCTTAGCAATCCGCGCCAAAACTGAAGTGGTCATCCTTTCTGCGGCATCCGGTGTAGATGCCTCACAATAACAACGCAGTTCAGGCGCATTTCCAGATGGGCGCAAATGAATAACGTTTTGATTATTGAGCGTAATCCGCAGGCCATCTGTGTGATCAAGATGCGCCGGCATTCCATACTCATCACCAAGAAACGCACTCAATAACGATGCATCATTTGCCCATTCACTAATGAGGCGCTTGCTGGTTGCAACGGGAAAGTTCTGCAATCGATCACTGGCGGTGTAACGTGCGGGTAAAGAGTTGAGTACTCCCGAAATCGGCAGATCGGCTTGTCGCGCGGCGGCTAACACAGTCAACGCTGGCAATACAGCGTCACGAGTTGCCAGCGGCGCTAACGTCTGATTATTGAGCGAGATTTCAGACTCCAACAAGAATCCGCCATTAGCCTCAAATCCAGCAACAGAGTTTGATTTTTCTGCCAATTGCTCCATGCCTGCAATCACATACGGTGAGCCAATTTTCGTGCGCATCACCGTTTCAAAATAAGCGCTTTTTTCTATGGCCGTGTTACAGCTAACCGGTACCGCAAGTGCCTGCACACCCAGATAACGTGCACATACTAATCCAACAATATCGCCACGCAGCCAGTTTCCATGCTCATCACTGATCAAAGGACGGTCGCCGTCGCCATCAGTAGAAATGATGGCATCAAAATTGTATTCGGCTGACCACGCGCGACCGCGCGCGACGTCTTCCGCAGAAACGGCCTCCGTATCGATAGGTACAAATATTTCTGTGCGCCCCAGGCTTACTACTTGCGCCCCCAACGCCTCCAGAATTCGTTTAAAAGAATTTCTGGCTACACTTGAATGTTCATACAGACCCAAACGCTTACCGATCAACATACCAGCTGGGAAAAATTGAATATAGCGATGTTCATATGCTCTAATCGCCGTCAGATTTACAGAGGGCAAAGGCTCGGGTTTGCCCATGTTAGCCAGTTCAATTTCCATTGCTTCAATTGCCAATTCATCGACCTTGCTGATTTCACCATCAGGTCGATAGAACTTGATACCATTGCGATCAAAAGGAATATGACTACCAGTCACCATAATGGCCGGAATCTGACCCCGCTGCGCGTGAAATGCTAACGCAGGTGTTGGCAATGCGCCGCAGTAATCCAACTCAAAACCTGCTGTACGAATCGCCTGGGCACAGGCTGCCGCAATACCCGCGCTGCTAGGACGCAAATCGACACCAAGCGCGACCCGCGTAAATGTAAATGAACGTGCAATAACCAATATAAAAGCAGTGACATATGCCGCACAAACTTCGTCAGTCATATTTTCGACTAACCCTCTCGTGCCACTAGTACCAAATGAAACGCCACTTGTTTCCATCACTTTTTTAATATGCATTTTTTTCATTTTTGCACTTATATAATTTTAAATTTCCAAATAATTAAAAAAAGTATTCATATTGATCAAGGTCGTCATATCCGATTAATTGGCGTCAATTTCTACGCTTCACGTTACTAATTGCTTAGCATCGATCAATGCTCTCAAATTCTGGCTAAATTCCCTCCCAATTTGGTGGTGCTGCATACCCAATACCATTGACGCATTCAAATAACCTAATTTGGTACCACAGTCATAACGTGTTGCATCAAACCTATACGCCAGGAACAGGTGATCTTCAAGCATGGCAGCTATAGCATCGGTGAGCTGAATTTCACCTCCGGCACCTTTACCAATGGTCTCCAAATAGGAAAATATCCTACTATCCAAAATATACCTTCCGACTACCGCTGACGTTGATGGCGCGTTCTCAGGCAATGGCTTTTCCACAATACCGAATATGCGTTCAAGAGATTCTTTGTATGGGACACCGGATACAATCCCATATTGTTTGGTATGTTCGCGCGGCACATCTTGAACCGCAACAATGCTGGACTGTTCTCTCTCAAACAACTCCACCATTTGTGCGGTAGTATTCACCGCGTTCGGAGTAGCCAGCATAAAATCATCCGCAAGCAAAACTGCAAATGGTGAATCACCAATCACTGGTCGCGCGCACAAAATTGCGTGTCCCAATCCTAAAGCGGCCGGTTGGCGTATATAAATACAATTCACAGATTTGGGAATAACGTTTTGCACAAGACTGAGCAGTTCCAATTTATTGGCTGCAATTAACTCCGCTTCAAGTTCGTACGCCTTGTCGAAATGATCCTCAATTGAACGTTTATTACGACCAGTAATAAAAATTAAGTCAGTGATGCCAGCTTCAATCGCTTCCTCTACCGCGTATTGAATCAATGGCTTGTCGACTAGAGTCAACATTTCCTTCGGGTGTGCTTTCGTGGCCGGCAAAAAACGACTACCCAAACCAGCCACTGGAAAAACTGCTTTTGTAATTTTTTTCATTATTCGTTTTCAATTATTATTTCCTACCTGTGAAACGCTCAGAGCGCGTTTCACCAACCCAGCAGGATTTGATGCTTCTGATTGAATACGCTGCCCTATCTATTCCTCGGAATCTGATCGTGAGCAGCTTTACTTCATAGTGATTTAAGAATGTGATTTTCCAAATTTACTTTTTGAGCTGTTGCCATAATCCAGCCTCTCAAATCTTAAAATTGGAGATTGCGCGGTTATATAACGTGATCATCTGGTTTGATATTATTTCTGGAGAAAACCGTTGTTCGAACGACATGCGTCCTTTATGACCTAAGCGGTCACGAAGTTCACTATCTTCTAGTAATCGAATAAGCTCCTTAGAAAGTTGTTCTACATTGGCTGGTTCAATTAAAATACCTGACGAACTTTGACCTAGTACTTCAGGAATCCCACCAACGTCGCACCCAATGCTCGGAACGCCAAACATCATCGCTTCAACATAAATAAGTCCAAAGGATTCAAATCTTGAAGGTGCAACGAACACATCAGCAGCGCAGAAATAGTCGTCTACATCACTGTCGCTAACCTTACCTACAAACTTAACATTTTTCGTTAATTTGGCATTTTTAGTCTCAAATAATTCTCGGAACGTTTTGCTTGAACCTGGAGCACAGATTTTGTCATCGCCAGCAATAATAAATCGAGCATTTGGAATCGCATTGATAACCATAGGAATTGCCTCCAAAAGAGTATCAATTCCTTTTCGCAACTCCAATCTGCCAAGAAAAAAGACATTCAAGCTATCAGCTGATTTTATTCGCGTTACATCAATTGCTCTGTCTTCGAGCGCCAAGTTACAAATGTTGATTTTTGCAGGAGGTATTTCAATTTCATTTCGAAGCTCAATTTCCGAAACGATCGCGGAACTGATTCCACGAACCAAATCGCAATTCGCCAAAATGTAATTTTCTGCTTTAATCGCTGGATACACAAAGTCACGCATATGATTAACATCGTTTTCCCACTCGGGGTGGGATTCAAGGGCAATACCCAAAGATGTTTGCAAATTCACCACCACTGGAAATTCACGTGCGCAGACTAATGCAATAGCCTCATTATCCCAAATTGGTGCCTCAACTACGTCGACGACGTGACGCGAGTTAATATTTCGTATCTCATCCAACATCGCTCGTGAATAACACCATTGGCTAGGGTGAACTTTAAAATCAAGACTCGCTGGCTGATCGTCGTACCAACCAGCAGTTAATCGATGAACCCAAACACCGTCTTCCCAATCCACAGTTGGATCTTTTTGCACAAGAGTTAAAACATGCACCGTGTGACCCAATTTCGCCAATGCTCGAGCCTGTACCTTAATAAATCGAGCGATACCGGAATCGACCACATCATATTGGCGACACATTAATACAATGCATAATGCCTCACTCGCAATATCTTTAGACGCTGAAGGCAAAAATGCTGATTTATATTTAATCAATAACTCGTCGTTAATGTAGCGTTTATCTCCCTGTTGGTAGCGATCCAAAGCGTCCTTTTTTGCTTTGTCATAAACAGTGGGGAGATTTGTTAGTTTCTCTTGCGGCAATTGACCGTGGTTTACGAACCAATGTGCATCTTTTAAGTGCGCTTGATATACATTTTCACCATGCTGCAGTGCGGAATCAATTCCATAAAATGGAGATGCATATTTCAACGCAAAATAAATTGAATTTTTTAAAATTGGATAATGATGGACAGTTGCCTTGGTTGCATTGCGCATATGACTTGGAAGAAATTTATGATGTACATAGGCATCTTTTATTTGTGAAATTTTATAACCGCTGTCTATCACACGGACAACTACATCGGTTTCATCCAGGAAGTATTCGTATTCTTCATCAAATCCCCCAATACGAAGCAAGATATCGCGCCGGAACGAACAATTCGTCCCGATCATTGCACTGTATTTAAACGAATAAGGGAAAGAATACAAATCCGAAGGATTTATGTTTTCTTGCACCCATCCACTGCCAAATCGGTCACACAGAATGTATGTCGTTTGATAAGCAACTCCTGTTTGGTCAAATACATGACCTCCAACCCCTCCAACCTCCTCGCTTGCATAGGCGTCAAGTATCCGTTCAGCCCACTTTGGTTCTGGGAACGCGTCATCATCAATGAATGCAACGACATCCCCAGATGAAGCGGCAATCCCGATATTACGGGAAACTGAAAGATTAAATTCTGAGCATTGTTGAATTTTTATACGACCGCGATACTTTTCCAAAACGTCTAAAGTATTGTCAGTCGAAGGTCCATTAACAGCAATAATTTCGATATTTGTTGCAGCTTGCTGTAGCAATGATTGAATTGTCTTATTTAGACTTTCCGCCCGATTACATGTGTTAATTACAACCGATAACGTTCTAGGTTTTGTCCACTTCATTTTAGTTCAATCCTTTTTATGCGAATATTTTCTCAATGACACATCTATTTTCCAGATAAGACTTGCTGCTTTATCAATCGGCATACGTTGCAGTCGATTTAATATGCAAATCCTTCACTTGCCGTTGTAAATCTATAAGAATCCTTGCATTTGTTCGATTGGCGAAAGAGTTGGAAGCAATTTGGTTTCTAAGCGGAACTAACATTGAAATCAATTCATCAATTTGTTTCATTTTTGTGTCAGAGAAATAATCCAATTTATCGGTTCGTTCTTCAAAATGATCATGGTTATCTGATTGAGTGAAACGACCATTTTGGTGACCATGCAGTCCTTCAATCAACAACATACGCCTTTGTAATTCACGCATCGCTATATGAGAAGAAGACATTGCATTTAAGAATGCTGGCGCATGCTGCTCAAACGAAGTCGCCCTATAAGTAGCAATTAACGCATTATTTGCATTTGATTGATTGACAAGCCGATGAAGCGTTTGCATATATGTCCGTGAATACAAAACAAGGGATAAAGCGGAAATTAAATGTGACACGACTGGCAACGACTTGAATTTATGAACAAATATTTTTCCACTCAAACCGTCGACTTTCACACAGCAGTCCTTACCTTCCTTACTATTAACAAACGCTTCAATAATTTTAATTTTGTCGTCACCTGCCAGTAACCGACTAAGATAATGCGACTTTCCTGGTACATCCGGATCACGAAGCAACAACGCCTGATAACATTTATCAATGAATTGCTCTCCATTCAAAGACTCAATCGCCGAGAACGTTACATTTGGTGCAGGATAATTTTTATTCATAGTTTTACTTGAAGATAAGTCATCATTAAATCTAATTTTGTTTGCATCCATAAATATGGAAATTAGTGGCAATTTTTTGAACCTATAAAGCCGAATAAATCGTCGTAGGCCTTTTCCATATTGACGATTTGTTAGTGCCTCAGCTGAATTAATTAATTGTTTCAAAATTTGAATTTTCGGCATTCCATTTTGTAGGCGTCCATAATAATAATTAAACCCATCATTATCAGATGTACGTCGCAATAGAGTTAAGTACGCACATTCGATGAATTCTTTACCATCCATTTGCAATAAGGTCGCTAAATTGCCTACCATCTTCATCTGCGCAATTTGAGTAATTTGATTTGGTTGGCTGTTCACGTTGTCATTCTTCTTAAAATTATTATCAATCTCTCGCTTTCCATTTCTCACGCTTTCCGTACTTACACCATAAACTGGAATTACTGGGGATTTATCAAGATCAACATTTTTGTAATAATCGTTTTGAAATTTTGATTTCAAGAAATGTAGCTTTGTAAATTCAATAAATCGCTTAAAGTAGCTTTTACTTATTTCGCGATAAATTGCGTCCATCCGGAGTAAAATTTCCTGGTTACTCTGCAATTGAGTCAATTGACGCTGCGTATTTTCATCATTCTTTAAGTCAATCATCTTTTGCAAAAAACGTTGATTTTCTGCCTGATTCATTTTCAATTCGCGAAAGTGGTCTTGCACGTCTTCCATTAGCTGCGTTTTATCAGATCGCATAAGAGAATGCATACTCGAAAACTGTTCTGCAATATTCCGATCACTATTAACTTGATTATTCTTCATCAATTGCATTTGTTCTTGCAGAAGGTGTTGGCATTCGGCTTGATTCAATCGTAATTCGCGATCCAAATTTAGTAGACGTTCAGATAACTGCGCTTTCTCAGCTCCGCGTTCAGACTGCATTGCCTGCAATTGATTTGCTAAATCCTTATCTCTATTGAATTGATTCACATGCATCAGCTGCATTTGTTGTTGCAAAAACTTTTGATTCTCAACTTGATTCCGCAGTAATTCACGTTCTTGATCTAGCAGGCGCTCTATCAATTGAAATTTCTGATCTCTTAATTCGGATCGAATTGTCAATAATTGCTCTTCAACATCCCGCTCCCGTATATTTTGGCCATGCAAAATATCCTTTAGATCATTATTTGCTACGTGGAATTGTTCAAATTGCTTTTTAATCCATTGATCCTGCTCTCTCTGCCTAGCCAATAATTCTGTAGTGTCTGAGGCAGCTCTGCGTTGATCCGTGGTCAATTGATTGACTAATTTATTTTGGAGATTTTGCTGCTCACGAAATAATTCCGACAATTCATTCTGCAATCTACCTACTTGTTCCAACTGATCCTGCTTACACTGAATTTGTGTCAACCGACTTTGATCGATCTCCTGTTGATTCTGCTGTATTTTTTGGTTCAAAAGCTCAGTATGTTCAGCGTGTTCCAACGTGAGAGCGCTCAGTTTTTCTGCATTTTTAAGAAGTAGCTCACAATTTTCTCGGCTGTTCGCTTCTTTTAGCAAATTCAATTGATTAGAATTTTCTTGTTCGTCTTGCAATTGCTTCAAATTACGTTCCAAGATACAAGCATCCAATTCGGCGATGTCTTGATTCAATTGCTTGATTTGGGTTTCCAATAGCAGGATCTTCTGATCATTCGCAACATTAATGGCATCGATTGTTTCTAGATACCGACGATCGATTAATTTATGAAACGAAGCGAATGCTGAACCGTTAAGCATAAATTCATCAAATACATTTGGGGGTGATTCGAATGCCGTCTTAATTTCAGGATGACTATGCGAGAGGTAAAATCGATTGAGCCCATCAAAATAGACCGGAACATAGCCTCGTTCCACAAGAATAAATTCCCAACGGTGATGCGTATCAATTTCGGTTAGTGGAACTGTACTCTCTACAATTACAATCCAGGGCAAAATCGTTGACGCTCCCCAACTCAGCAGCACTTCCTTTTCTAATCCTTCAACGTCAATCTTGAGCCAATGTATTTCTTTATCGATACACATATCAAAAATTGATTCGAGCGTAACGCATGGAACTGTGACTTCATTAACGCTAATGCCTCTGTGCCTATGTTGGTCTGCAACGAAGTTGTCGCAGGTTGAAAGCCCTCCTCCTGGTATCTCAAACAAAGTTATTAACCCTGGCTTATTACCAATTGCTGCCTGGATTATGGTGTCGCCCTTCCTCTGCGCCCTAAGTAAAGTTGAATAATGTTCCGTAGGTTCAATATGAATCCCGTGCCAACCACGTTCATAAAATGCAAGGCTCACGGAGTCAATAATTGGATCCTGCGCACCAATATCGATGTAATTGCCATTTTGAATATGGCCCAGTGCGCGCCATAACATCACATCTTCAAAATTTTGCGCGTATGAAGTTATTCCAGTCATGTTTTGCCCTCGTACAAATTTGATTGCTCCTGAATAGCACTAATATTGCCTTGGCTGACTACAATTTCCTTATTAAGCAATTGAAATAATGCTTTGGTTAATTGATCGCACGACACTTTCCAGGTCGCAACGGTAGTTTTATTAGGCTCACAATTTATAGAGTTAAGCTTGTGCAACCATTCCGACAAAATATAGGGCAACTCGTCACATGCGGTGTTTGAAAAAAAACTGACAGTATTTCCTGCTATTTCCTTAAACACCGGAATATCACGCGCCAAAACTGGCTTATTAAAAAAGGCCGCTTCGATCAGCGGCAAACCACAACCTTCCCCTTTGGACGCGAGAATCACACCCCGGCTAAATCGGTAAAGAGCTCTCAGAATTTCATCATTTGCATCATTAAACCAATGAAGCCGTTTTCCTAATTCTAAATGGCCTCTTAAACGATCAACCAAGGATTCAACTTTCCAACCCTGCTTCCCAACAATAACCAGATTCGTTTGTTCACCATTTGACCAGAGCTGGTCAAACGCGTTAAGCAGATCATCATGTCCTTTACGCGGCTCCAGAGTGCCTACTATCAGTACGTATTTTTGATCGACCAAATACATTGGCAGATGGTTTTCAGTGCAGTCACTTGCATCATCTTCAGAATTTAATTCAGCGCCAAGCTGTATGGGAGAGCAAGGCAGATTGGATTCATTCAATTTGTATTTATCAAGCATCCATGAGTAAAAGTCGCCCTGTACGCTTCGAGATATAGCAAAAGTGTTATCTGCTAAAAGAGCAAGTACGTGCAACCATTGATGAAAATTCCTGCTAGCTCTGGGAGTGAACCATTGCGGCTGCAATACGGGCAACAGATCATAAATAACAAATGTCATGTGCAGTCCCTGTCTTTTCCAAGCCCACAATTCAGGTAGGTGATGGTGCGTCAGGTGCGCAGACAGATCCAGCCCCAAAAAAATATCGCCAGAATGGATTTGGATCGGCGTATTGTCGACAATTGCCGGACTGGGCATCTGTAAAAAATCTGTGGGAATGTATTGATAGAACCGTCTGCGCGTTGCCATAACTGGGCAAATTTGATAGCCATCAGGTGGGTTAAGCAACAATTGTCGATACAGATTTCGTATCACTCGCTGTATTCCTGTTTTTGCGTCAGATTGAGCAATTGAGGAGACGTCGATGATTATTTTTTTTTTATTTTCAGAAAACGATTGAATGTTGGCAAGTTGAACCAATCGATTTCGCAACCATGAAACAGGGAGGATTTTAAACGCGATCTGTTGAAGTTGACGCATCATGCGTTCAATTCTTTATAAAAATTGATAGCGCTTTCAACGCTATCAAATATCTTGAGTTCACCCTGATCCAACACAGCAGCATGACTACAATTGTCGCGAATTATATCCATTTGGTGCGCAACAATAATCATTGCTCGATCCGCCCTTTTCACAAATAGCTCCTGATGACACTTATGTAAAAAACGGTGGTCGCCTACAGCCATTGCTTCATCAATCAGAAAGCAATCAAACTCAACCGACATCGATATCGCAAACGCTAACCTTGCTGCCATCCCAGATGAATAGTTTTTTACCGGTTCACGTAAATAGCTACCTAGCTCAGAAAATTCATTAACAAATTCGATGCAGGATTCAAAATCTAGATTATAAATTCGACAAATTAATTTAACGTTATCACGACCGGTTAGACTCCCTTGAAAAGTGCCGCCAAATGCCAGTGGCCAGGAAATAGACATGTTGCGAATTATTTTGCCCGAATGTGGAAATTCAGCCCCACTTATAAGGCGGATCATGGTCGATTTACCGGCACCATTTCTTCCAAGTATGCCCCAGCGTTCACCTTTTTCAACCCTGAGATTAATATTTTTTAGCACTACCCGTTCATCTTTGCCATGATGTACTGGGTAGCTTTTATAAACGTTCACAAGTTCAAACATAATTGTTTACAACTTCACTCGGCGTATTGCATGGTTAGCTAAGACTAGTCCTGCGAAAGTCAGCACCAAATTCATAGCCATGGCATAAGGAACAGAGTAATACGTTTCCATCCGATCACCGAAATAACCAGCGTGAAACATCTCAACGCAATTGATAAGCGGAGTAAGCATCAACGCGTCCCTGTATTGTGCGGGCACAAGATGAGCTGGCATAAATACACCAGTAAATGGCAACATAAGGTACAAAATAATGTGCGAAACCCTTTCGATGGTCTCGCTTAGCTCTGACAGCGCCCCCAAAATCATCACAAATCCAAAGGAAAACCACGCCACCATCAAATATCCCAATGTCATCAGCAGTACGTCATTCGGCCATCGACAAATCCCTAGAGACACAAATACCAAATAGAGTATAAAAAAACTAGCTATTGCACCTGCAAACTCCAGCACAATACGTGCGTACAAAAGGTCGATTGGCCGGATAGGATTGTAATGAAGCAAAGCACGATTCGCATCCAACGCTTTCGCGACACGACCAGACGTGGTCCGCCAAAGCAAAAGCGTCGGATAACTAACTGCCAAATATTCAGCCATCGAAACACCATCTCGCGGAGCATCGATTGCTGAAAATATGACCATCACCCCAACAATAAACATAGCAGGCTCAACTACCAACCAAATCACGCCAATTCCTTCTCGACCAAAGCGGGTGATTAACTCACGCATCACCAGCGCCCAAACGACTCGGCGCTGAATGCCTAGCTGATACCAAAAATTAGTTTTTGACTTATCTGTCATGATGTTCTTTAACACCAGAAATCACTATGGTGAGCACACCCCAAACGATGAGCGCGACCAAAAACGAGGCCAATATATTCTGGAATCGTTTCGGTTCCTGTGAGGCGTCAGGCAAATTTGGCCGGCTGATAGTTTCAAGATACAGCTCCTGTTTTTGCGCAGTAATCTTCGCCTGCTCCAGCGAAGCCACTGCAGATTCCAGCAGTTTTTGCGAAAGCAGCTGGCTAACTAAAAAGCCTTCGTATTTAATATCTTTATTTGCCAAAGACTGGTCCGAACCGGTCACTTTGGCGGTCTCTTCATTGATCTGGTGTTCCAAACTTTGTATGCTGCTTTTCAAGACTGGCAATTGAGGATTTTTTGGCGCATGTGCAGCGATTGAATCAAGCTCGCTTTTTTGCTGTAGTAATTGATCCTGCATTTTCGCGATCATAGTCAATTGCAATGTAGATTGCTCGACCGGACTAAATATCTTCTGCGAATTCCGATATTTGGCAAGATCCAGCATCGCAGCACGCAGCTTCCCTTCTGCGGCATCTACCTGGCCTTGCGCATACATAACTGCTTTATTACGTGCAGTTTCATTTAACTCATTAATGATGTCCTGACTTTTTTGCAGCAAAAATGCATTTATTTTTTCGGCATCTTGCGCACTGAAAGCACGTACTGTGAGTTTGGTTATTCCACTGGTTGAATCAATACTGTCCGTAACCATCGCCGAGTAATATTTGTGCAAATCAACCATGCTTGCGAACGGATAAAGCGCGCCACCAAAACGGTTGAAAATATCAATCTGCTTGTTGCCGTATATCGCTTTAAGATCGTAAGCCTGATGCAAAGCCATCATCGCATCCCACGAGTCAACGTAATCATGAATGTTGTAGGCGGCACTGGATGAGTTATTGCCGGATAAGTTTCCAAGCAGACTGGAAAGCCCAGAACCGCCGCTACTTTCCCCTGGACTGTACACAATAAACCGCGATTCCGAGATATACACATTGGAAGCGATCAAACCAAAATACAGCACAGATATCAACGTCGGGATAACAACCGAAAACAAAAACAGCCGGTTGATATTTTTAATGCGATTTATAAATTTACCTGGAATGGATATATTTTTATTTGTAATTGCAGTGTTCAATTTCCAGCCCAATAAAAGTCAGTTCAATCAATAAAGCACAAATGATCAGCAACCAGCCAAGTCTCACCTCATGGGATCAAACCGGCATTAAGAAGGCTAGGCAAAAATAATTAAATTATTATTTTTAAGCCATCTTTTTTTGAAATTTGGTTACTTCAGTTTTTGCGCATTATCATGCATTTCCTCTAGGAACCATATGCGGCCATCGAGGTAGCCACCTACCTGCAATCTGGTAGTTGCAATTACTTACTTAACGTGTATGATTGTGCCCGCACGCCATCTTGCCAATACACAATCATTTTTTGCTTATTTTCCACTTGCTACGATAATTTTTTGCTACGGATCACCACGTTGTGAAAACCACTGCCGCAATCTATACAACCAGACACCCGGAAATAGCGTCCGACATTACGTCCAACACGCAGGCGGAATCGTTGCTGATTATCAATGCCGAAGGTGAAATCACCAACTTTAGTTGCGAAAAACACCTCATCTCACCGCAAATCACCGTTAAAAATGGGCTGCATTATTCGGTCGCCTTAAGCAATTTCAAACTATCTATCCTTAACGAAACTAGCCTGGCAGACGACATTGAGTTTGTATTAAATGGCGACAAATCCTCGCACGTCGGATTTTATCGGTGTCTAGGCTCGGTATTAACCTACAAAATTAAAGTAAATGCTCTACAGTCAGGTGCCCTAATTAGTTACAGCGATGCCTCTTTGACAAATACAGAAAATACGCAAAGCAAGGTGTATCTGGACCGTATCGAAGCACTGAATTCGCATCTAAACAACATGGACAAGGGTATGCGCATGCGTTTATCGCGTGACCTGCACGATGCAACCAGTTCCAATCTGTCATCTATCCTCATGGTTCTGGATGTCCTTAAATCCCTTCCGGCCACCTCCCAGGCCAGCTATCTAAGCGACCATTTGAGCGACCTGCACGGATTAACCAGAGACACGATTAAATCACTCGGTGAGGTCTGTGCAGACCTGCGCGCACACGGTTCAGAAAACCAGTCCCTGCAGCAGTTTATTGAAACCGAATCAAAAAAATTTGCTGCGCGTACCGGCATCCCTGTTCACCTCAACATTGCCGCTCAAAATTTTGATGCGGCTATCGCGATCAAACTGACTGTCCAAAGAATTTTTATCGAGCTGATGACGAATAGTGCACGCCATGCCAACGCGTCTGCCATTCAAGTGGCTATGCACATTGATGACTGTCGGCTAAGGCTCTGTGTGAGCGATAACGGCTGCGGATTCGACACGAACGCGGCAACCAGTCGGCATGGCATCAAAGGCATGCGCGAATTGGCTGCGCAATCTGGCGGCACGTTCACAATCAGCTCCAGTCCGCAGGGCGGCACCAACGCCGTACTGGAATTTACCGGGAAGTTTGAGAGTAGCCATGCATAAAATTTTGTTAGTCGATGATCATCTGATGTTTCGGCAGGCGCTGAATTTAATGATCAAAAGTTTGCCTACTTTTAGGGTCGTCGGCGAGGCCGGTGACGGCGCGCAGGCGGTCGAGATGGCGCAAAAATTAAAACCGGATATCGTGTTGATGGACATCAGCATGCCCAGGGTGAATGGCATTGAAGCCACCAAACAGATCGTTGCCCTGCTGCCCAATGTGAAGATAATCGCTCTGTCTAGCTCCAAGGAGCATATCTATATGTCGGATATCGTCAGCGCCGGTGCATCGGCCTATGTCAGCAAATTCGAAGGCATGTCCGATCTGCAGGCAGCACTGGAAGCCGTGGTGCAGAATAAAAAATATCTGGGGCAAAGCGTTCTTAACCCGCTGATTGAATCGATCTTTAAAGATCGCACCGTCAATACCGTCACCCTCACCGCGCGCGAAGAGCAGGTCATGCACCGGATAGTGGGCGGCAAAACTTCACTGCAAATTGCCATGGATTTGAATATTGCCGTCGGCACGGTTGAAGCCCATCGCAGAAATCTGATGCGCAAACTCCAATTGCATAACGCGGTTGAATTAACCCACTACGTCTTAAATGCGCGCTAATACACCTCCCGCCTCTCTCCCCGCCTCCCTGCTTATAGACGTAACCCGTCTGGTGTCGCGTCGCATGGAAGACAAACTACCGACAGGTGTAGACCGGGTCGGCCTGGAATACGTGCGCTACTACGGCCACCGTGCGCGTGCCGTTATCCGTTGGGCGTGGCGTAGCTGGGTATTACCTCGCGCGCAATCGGCGCAGTTATTTGCCTTGCTGCTTGAACCCTCCTTTGAGTCGCAATCCGCAAAAAGCGCGGTGCCGATTATCGCGCTAGGCATATTCAAAGGCTGGTTCCAGCAAAAGTATGGACAAAATACAGCCGGCGAATTTTTATTTAACACAGGTCACAGCGGACTTGAAAACCCGCGCTACTCAGCCATGCTGAAGGCCATGCAGGTGCGACCACTGTTTGTGGTGCACGATTTAATTCCGATTACCCATCCGGAATACAGCCGCGTCGGTGAAGACCAAAAGCATGTCACGCGCATGAATCAGTTGCTGGCGGTGGCCAGCGGTGTCATCACCAACTCGCAGGCAACACTCAATGATTTGTCTCACTATGCCCAACAGTCCGCGCAGCTTGTGCCGGCGGCAGCAGTGGGCTTGCTCGCACCGGGTATGACGCTGCAAATACAGCCAGGCGTAAGGCCCATAGCTGCGCCCTACTTTGTGATACTGAGCACGATAGAGCCGCGCAAAAATCATGTGATGCTGTTGCAAATATGGCGTCGACTGGTTGAAACCCTGGGAGTGGACGGAGCTAACCGCGCGCCGCATTTGCTGGTAATAGGTCAACGCGGCTGGGAGTGTGAAAACGTCGTCGATTTATTGGAGCGTTGTACCGAGCTCAAAGGCGTTGTGACTGAACTCAATGGCTGTTCGGATCAGGATTTGATCACGTATTTGCATCATGCCCAGGCGCTGCTGTTTCCTTCATTTGCAGAAGGTTACGGTATGCCGCTGGTTGAGGCGCTGGCACTGGGTGTGCCGGTAATTGCCAGTGATCTGCCGGTGTTCAGGGAGATTGCTGCAGATATTCCCGAGTATATCGATCCGCTGGATGGCAGGCGCTGGATGGAACTGATTACGGAGTATGCGCAACCGGACAGCGCGCGCAGAGCGGCGCAACTGGAGCGCATTACGCAGTTTAAGACTCCGGGTTGGGAAGATCATTTTGCGAGTGTTGATGCGCTGCTGGCGCAGTTGACGCAGTCGGCGCAGTCGGCGGTTTTGGATTCTTCAGATCAGGTTGGTGCCGCATGAATCCTGTTCAACTCGCCACCAACGTGTATGTCTACCAGTTCCCGTACTGGAAATGGCCGGTAGTTAAACAGTGCTTTGCCGGGCATCAGATTCACTTCATAGAAAAAGCGGATGTGGTGCAGCCGGGTAGCACATTAGTCTTGTGGGGCATGCGTGAGGTGCCTGCTGAACTTGCTGTTTCAATGAACGCAGCGGCACGCGCCTCGCTACAGATTGTTCGTATGGAAGACGGCTTTTTGCGCTCGGTTGGGCTGGGGGTGGATTTAATTCGCCCGGTGTCCTGGATAGCCGATGAGGTGGGAATTTATTACGATGCGACACGCGTTTCGGGGTTGGAGCTGTTGCTGGCTACCGGTGAATTCGATCGGGCCTTGGTTGCCAGAGCGGCGCAGTTGCGCACGCGTGTTGTGGCTTCCGGCATCACCAAATATAACGTCGGGGCGGATCGGTGGCAGCGTCCGGCCGCAGCTGCCGGGTTGCGTGTGATACTGGTGCCGGGTCAGGTGGAGAGCGATGCATCGCTGGCCTTTGGCGCGCCTGGGCTGCGTTCCAATATTGGTTTGCTGCAGGCGGTGCGTGCTGCGAATCCGGATGCTTACATCATCTACAAGCCGCATCCCGACGTGGTCGCGCGTTTGCGTGCCACCGGGCACGATGAGCAGGATGCGGCGAATTGGTGCAATGAAGTGTTGATTAACGCATCCATGGCTGAGTTGCTGCTGCAGGTGGATGAAGTGCATCTGCTGACTTCACTGACCGGCTTTGAAGCGCTGTTGCGGGGGAAACCGGTTACCTGTTATGGGCAGCCGTTTTATTCGGGTTGGGGCTTGACGACGGATATGATTCCGCTGGCCCGACGCAGTCGCAGATTGACGCTGGATGAGTTGGTGGCTGGGGTGTTGATACAGTATCCGCTGTATTTGAGTCGGGATGGTCAGCGCTTGATTACGCCCGAGCTGGCGCTGGATGAATTGGCCGAGTGGCGCAAGCAGGCGGGAGGCAATGCGCCGTGGTGGCGCAAGCTGCTAAGGATAGTTTTGCGGCGAGTTAATGGGGTGAGGTGATTTGTTGGTTGGTGAATTCGTTGGTTGGTCTATTTCGTTGGTTGGTGTATTTCGTCGGTTGGGCTAATTTCGTAGGTTGGGCTACGCTTCACCAGCCCAACATTCAACCGCAAATAATTGTTGGTGTTTGTTTATTTTGGCGCGGAGTGTTGGGCTGGTGAAGCGTAGCCCAACCTACGAATTTGTCGTTTTAAAAATATTCTTGTTCTGAATAGCCGGCGTGTGATTAAGCAACGGGTAATAAAACCCAACAAACAAATTAATAAACCCGGAAGGTGCACGCAACGCGAATTGAATCGGCGACATATACGCACCTAAATCCTTTTTGATCGGATAGGTCGTCAATCCCATTTCAAGCTGTTTAACGCCAAGGTTGATGGCAGTTTCCACAACCTTGTGCGCGACATAGATATACAGGCTGTCGTTAATCGCTTCAGTACGACCGAAATACAGCCAGCGCAGCATGGCACCATCCAGCAGTAACAGTGCATGACCGATCAGTTCGTCGTTGCGGTAAAACAGAATCGCTTTGGAACGCGCACCCAGTTTCCCGGAAAACTCCCGGTAAAATTCCGGGCTGAGTATTTCGCGCTGATATTCGCTGGCGCTGTTGTGTACCACCAGCCATTGGTCGCACAGGGTGTCGGCCAGGTGGTCGAAGTTGTCGGTCACTTCGTGTCGTATGCCCTGCTGCTTGTTGATGTTTAAGTGTTTGGTTAATTTGCTGCGGTAGTAGCTTTTAAGGGAAGCCAGATAAATTTCCGGCGTAGCCCAGTTGATGTTCATGTAGGTAGTCGGGATGGAGTCCACCACGTGGTAGCCCAGCTGTTTAAAAACGGATGCGGCGGCAGCGTGCTCCGGTTCGAAGTCGCGTACCACGATCAGAAAATGGCCCTGCTTTTTTGCCAGTCCCATCAGCATGGTGTTGATGGATCCGACTATCTGTTCGTTGGAGATGTCAGCGCTGGCGACAAATGGTTTGTTCAGACTGATAGGCGTGCCGCATTCGAGCATTTTGAACATCAGAAAGTTGGGAAAAAACTTCCGGACTTTTAATAACAGGTTTCTGAGTTTGGGCGGCGCGAATATGCAGATATCGGTGGTGATGGTGTAAAAACTGGTGATGGCGACCGGATTGTCGGCTTCATCAAAAAACATGGCGTACTGGTGGAGAAAATCATTCAGTTTGGAGTTCTCAACCACTTCCCAGAACTCGTGAGAGTAACAGCAGGAATAGCCGGATTGAATGCGATTCCATTGCTCTTTTGGTACATCGCTGATTTTGTCGAATATCTTGATTTTCATTTTATGACGGGTAAAAGCGCATTTGAATTGATTGGGACGCATTTTACATGGATAAACTCGTAGTTTCTTATAAAAGGTAAGCGATGTCAGATGTCACGACGCATTTAGATACCCCGAAGACCCGCCGCTCAGCCCTGGTCACAGGCGCTACCGGCTTCGTCGGAAACCGCCTGGCCGAGCGTCTGCTTCTAGCCGGCTGGACGGTGCGGTTGCTGGTCAGAGATAGTAATAAGCTCACACCAGCCTTGCGCGCAGGTTGCGAATTAATCACCGGCGACCTGCTTGATATCGACGCCGTCTCACGCGCCGTGCGTGGTGTGGATGTGATATTTCATTGCGCGGCAAACGTCAGCACCTGGGACACGCAGGACGCGTATTACGCGGCAAATGTGGTCGGCGTACAAAATCTGCTGCACGCCATCGCCTCTGAAAACAAAACCTTGCCGCCAACCTTCCGTTTGGTCCACGTCTCAACCATGGACGTCTACGGCTTCCCGGAACTACCCTGCACGGAACTGAGCGCAACCACGGGCGGCGGATTTGGCTATGGTGTAAGCAAGCTGCAGGGTGAGAACGTCGTCAGGGAGCTGGCCGATAAATCCGGCATTTCTTATGCGATAATCCGGCCCGGCAATGTCATCGGCCCGGGCAGCCAATTCATTACGCGCATCGGTGCTGAGCTTAAATTCGGCATCATGTTGACGGTAGATGGCGGACGCGAACATGCCGGACTGGTCTATATCGATAATCTGATCGACTGCCTGATATGGGCTGCCGATGCGCCAGAGGCAGACCGCGCCTGTTTTAATGTGCGCGATGATTACGATGTGGACTGGGCGACGTTTATCTCGACATTTCGCCGCGGGATCAAAGGTAAAGGGCTGGTGCTGAATATGTCTTTTGCAGTGGCGGACAAACTGGCCGGCGCGTTGGAAGCGCTGCATACAACCTTGTTGCCGCGCTTTGAACCTATGCTGCATCGCCTGATAGTGCGATTCTTCGGCAGAACTTGCGGACACAGTGCCGACAAGATACACGCGTACTGCAAGACGCGGGTTAGTTTTGAAGTAGCGATGCAGGAATCAATAAGCTGGTTTTTAAAACAGGGAAAATAACAGATGGTTTCTATCCGGATTCGCGATGTCTGATCTGCATATTTTATTTTTGCAGGGCCTGCCCTCACCGTTTTTTAGCCGGGTCGGCAAGCGGTTATCAGAGCGCGGCTGCAAAGTGACGGGCATGAATCTGTGCGTCGGTGACCAGCTGTTCTGGCGCGGCGCGAATACGGTGAATTACCGCGGACGTCCTGCCGACTGGCCAAAATTTATCGCCGATTTTTTCGATAACAATGCGGTGACCGATATTGTGCTGGTGGGTGAGCAGCGCAGCTATCACAAGCACGCGATTGCTCTTGCCAAGGCGCGCAATATCCGCGTGACGGTCACCGATTTCGGTTATCTCCGTCCCGACTGGATGGTGTTTGAGCGCGATGGTATGGGTGGCGATTCGCTGTTCCCCAAAGATGCGCAAAGTATTCTGGATCTGGCCGCTGCTGCGCCCGAGCCGGATCTGACACAAAAATATACGGATCACTTTTGGACCATGGCGTGGGGCGATATTCTTTATCACCTGGCCAATTTCTTTTACTTCTTTCTGTTTCCGTTTTATCGCCGTCCGTACAAACGCAATCATCCGCTGGTGCATTATTTTTCTATCGGCCGGCGGATTTTATTTGCGGGGCGCGGGCATAGGCATGCTGCGGCGCGACTGGCGCAATTGAAGGCGGAACAGGCGCGGTTTTTTTTATTGCCGCTGCAGCTGGAAAATGATTTTCAGATAGTGACCTATTCTTCTTTTGACAGTCTGGAACAAGCGATATGGCTGGTGCTTGAGTCGTTTGCGAAATCTGCGCGACCTGATGACAGGCTGCTGGTCAAGGTGCATCCGTTGGATCCGGGTTTGAAGAACTGGAAGAAGCTGATCTATCAACGCGCAAGCGAACTGGGTGTGGCAGACCGGCTGGACTATTTTGACGGGGGCAATCTGGACGACATTTTGCGCGCATGCGCCGGGGTGATTACGGTCAACAGTACGGTGGGTATACGCGCCTTGCAACTGGGATGTCCGGTGATGACCTTGGGTCAGGCAATTTATCATGTGCCGGGATTGAGTTGTCAGGAACCGCTGGATAGTTTCTGGAATGATGCGGTGCCGCCCTCGCCTGTTATGGTCAATGCGTTTATCAATGCGGTGTGCAATACGCTGCAGATACGCGGCGTGTTTTATGGCGAACCCGGTTTGAGTGCTGCGGTGGACCAGGCCGCCGACCGGCTGTGGAAGCGGAATGTAGGTATGGTGAAGAGTATGGTGACGGGTATGGTGGATTAATGGCGCGGATACTTATCGTCGGCAAAGGCGGTTATGGCGACATGTTCCCGATGTTTGCGATCGCTAAAACGCTGAAGGCTAACGGGCATGTTGTCTGCATCGCCGCGGAAGGTCACCATGAGGATGCTGCCAAACAGTTGGACATTCCGCTTGTCAGGCTTGATCCTCCGAATGCTGCACGCGCGGTGGATGACAGCGCTTCTGCGCTATCGTCATTACGCATCGTTGCAGAAATTCTGCAGACACTTTCACCCAGATATTTTGAAACCGAGTATGAAATACTGCTGGGGATAGCCGGTGACTACGATTTGATCGTTGGAAATCAGCTCGCCTACTCCGGCGCGATGGTCAGCAAAAAAACCGGTAAGCCTTGGATTTTTTGTGCCCCCTCCCCATTGGCATTTCCTTCTTACAAAGCACCGCCGCTTTTCCCGTATCTGCATGGTCTGCAAAAATTGTCGATGACATATCCGGCCACACAGCTGCCGTATATTAAATTGGCGCGGGCGGTCAGCGGTTTGATGATGTCGTCCATCATCCGCCAGCAGCGCAGGTTAGGTATCAAGAGCACCGGGCATCCCAGATTTGAAGGTTTGTATTCTGAGCATCTGAATCTGTTGATGATTTCACCGCGACTAGTCACGCCACAATCGGACTGGCCGGTGAATACGGAGCTCACCGGATTCAGCTGGTTTGAGCCGGATTTTTTGTGGGGTGAAGTCAAGTCACAGAATCTCGCGCAGTTTATCGAGTCCGGCCCGGCACCGGTGATATTTGCGCCGGGCGGTAACAAGCGTACTCACCCAGGTCGGTTTTATACCGAAAGCATAGCGGCCTGCAAACAGTTGGGCGTGCGCGGCATTCTGCTGGCGGCGAGTCGGTTTCATGCGGAACTGCCGCCATCGCCGGATATTCTGGTCACGGGTTATTTACCGTTTTCGATGCTACTCAAAAACGCGCGCGCGATCGTGCATTCCGGCGGAATCGGCGCAATAGGCTGGAGTTTACGATTCGGTATGCAGTCGTTACTGGTGCCGTCAAGTTGGGATCAGTTCGACAATGCGTACCGGGCGCAGCAACAGAAATTGGCATCGGTGATGGCGCAGGGAGATTACAAGGCGCCGGCGATTGCGTCGGAGTTAAACAAATTATTCAACAACCAGCCGCAGCGTGATTTACTGCAAAGTTATACCGGACAATTGAGCGAAGAAGACGGCGCCGCAGTGGCCTGTGCGCGTATCGAAGCGGTGCTAAGGGATATTTGATCGCCATGGTAGTTGTAGGTTGGGCTGTATTCATAGGTTGGGCTGTATTTCGTAGGTTGGGCTACGTTTCACCAGCCCAACACTCCCCCCCAGACAAATGGATTTACCAAATAAATTGACGCTGAACGTTGGGCTGGTGAAACCTAGCCCAACCTACAAAACCTAGCCCAACCTACGCGGTATATCTACCGCAACTTGGAACTTGCCCGCATCGAGGTTGTCGCATGAACCCGTGGCGCAATATTGACGAAATCTATTTCGTAGGTTGGGCTACGTCTCACCAGCCCAACATCCCAGGAGGCCAGAAAATGCGATATCGGCGCGCCAATATCAGCGGAGGCACCTATTTTTTCACAGTCAATTTGGCCAATCGAAACGGAAAACTATTGACCGAACATATCGATGTATTGCGCCGGGTCGTCAAAGAGGTCAAACACTCGCTGCCATTTCACATCATCGCAATGGTCGTATTGCCGGATCATTTGCACGCAATCTGGCAATTACCAGAAACAGATGCAGATTTTTCGATGCGCTGGTCACTGATCAAAGCCAAGTTTTCAAAATCAATTCCAAAAACAAATGAGCAGCTTAGTTGCAGCCGTCGCGCCAAAAGAGAACGGGGTATATGGCAGCGTCGTTTTTGGGAGCATCAGATTAATGATGATGAGGATTTAGAGAGGCACGTATTCTATATTTTCAATAATCCCGTTAAACATGGCTACGTCAGGCGGCCGCATAGACCGTGTCATTATTGATCGCGACCACGAAGTGATAAATCGACGTAACCTTGTTCGGACCCTGCAAACGATTGGGCGCCGCAAGCTGGAACTGATGATACGAATACCATAGCGGATGAAACTCAGTGACGTATTGCTGAACGATGTCGGTAGGATTGACACCCTGATAAACACTGCCGACGAGGTTGGCAGAACTGCCGCTAGTTCCCGGATCATGATAAGTGCCGCCCGAACAGGCGGCGAAGAGTAAGGCAACAGCCAGGCCAAGCAGCAGGCTGATCTGTCGAAATGCACGGTGATAGATCCGGCGCACCGATCCGTGATGGTTCATGGCTTTCTCCCTGAGCGGTTATGTCGAGCTGCGTTAAAATTTTTTGTAACCCGCGCGCTGATGTAAACGGATCTTGTTAATGGTCGATGCGTTGCACACAGCGCCTGTCCGATTTGTGAAAGTCCAGAAAAATAAAGTAATGAAATATAAAATCGGACGATCAATGTAACAAAAAAAAGCTGGTGCTTATTGTCACTAATTACTTTTTGAATGCGACCTGCTGATTGTATTTTTTAATTGATTTGCGAAATTAATTGCGTTGTGCGGCGAA
>Ga0207007_1022_pt2 | contig 30863 bp, 29 predicted proteins | sample Alteio_BWMinCont_85_FD_153487 | JGI IMG/M metagenome (GOLD analysis project Ga0207007, IMG submission 153487) | Enriched cells from forest soil in Barre Woods Harvard Forest LTER site, Petersham, Massachusetts, United States -... | ecosystem: Environmental > Terrestrial > Soil > Temperate forest >...
CGGGCCGCGCAAACCTCAATCCGACAGGGTGCGCAGCAACTCGGCGAGCTGGCGGAAGTACCGCATCTTCACGCCGTTTCCTTTGGCATTCAGCCCGCTGGTCGAAGGAAGTACGAACACCTTGGCCCCGTAGAGTGTTTCCTTTTGCAGCCCGAGCTTGCACGCCCGCTGGGCATACTTCTCATAAACGGTTTTGCCGTTAAAGGCCACCACGCGCGGCACGAACTCTTCAAGCTTCTGGGCCAGCACGATGCGCCCTTCCGCGAATTCGTGGCGCTCGATTTCTTCCATGCTGTGTGTCGAGCGTTTGACTAAATCTGTTAACCCGATGCCGAATTCGATGATCCGTTTGTCGTCCTTATAGGTGAGTTCCTCGGGCAGAACGCCCGATTGGTACATCAGCGGCCAGAACGCGTTGCTGCGCCCCGCATAGTAATGCCCGACGCGCACCGACCGGTCGCCCGGATTGCAGCCCACCAGCACAAGTTTCATGCCTCGACGCAAATAGTCTGGGAGAGTTCGCATCGCCGCCTTATCCCTGATTCCGGTGCCTGTTTTGATGGGTCGCCCGCATGATCCCCCGACGAGCGAAGCCGCAAAAGCCCGGACAGCTTAGCATGATCGCGACTGGCTGGGTACGGCCGCGGCGGCCCGGTGTTCCTAATCCGCTGCATCTTTTGGCGAGGTTGGCGCGTCCAATGGCATATGGAACGTTGCGGCGAGAGTTGTGCTACCCTGAATGAAGCTGGCCTGCTCGGGAGCCGCCGGCGGCGCGTGCCCGATCCCATGAGCATGACTGGTCCCAAACCGCTTCCTTCCACTATTGTCCGAGAGGACGAGGGGGCGCTCGTTGCCGCGGCCAAAAACGGCGATGTCGCCGCTTTTGAAGAACTGGTCAATCGCTATGAGCGCCGCGTTTTTCGCCTGACCATGAACATCACGCAAAATCGCGAAGACGCCGAAGACGCCACCCAGGACGCATTTTTGAAATCCTACCAGCACCTGGAAAACTTCCAAGGCGACTCGCGCTTTTACACCTGGCTGGTGCGCATCGCCGTCAACGAGGCGCTGATGCGGCTGCGACGCCGGCGGCCCAACGTTACCTCGCTCGACGAGCCCGCGCCCGGCGAACCCGACGGCGAACTGATGCCGCGAGAGATCCAGGATTGGGGTCCCAGTCCCGAACAGCGCTACGCCAATACCGAATTGAATTCCATACTGGGCAGCGCGGTCGGCAATCTCGACCCGCTCTATCGCGCGGTCTTCGTGTTGCGCGACGTGGAGCAGATTTCAACCGAAGAAACCGCCGAGATGCTGGACATCTCCATCCCGGCGGTCAAGTCGCGCCTGCTCAGGGCGCGGCTGAAGTTGCGTAACAAATTGACTCCATATTTCAAGCGGAGAGCAGACGCGTGAAGTGTAGAGACGTCATTCGCGAATTTTCCGGTTATCTGGACGGCGATCTCTGTAGGGAACTGGTGGCGGATTTGGAGGTGCATCTGGCCAAGTGCGAGGACTGTCGCGTGGTGGTGGATACGGTTCGCAAAACCGTGGACATCTACTGCAAGGCCGAGCCCGTGCCTTTGCCCGACGACATCCGCGCCCGCCTGCACAAGGCGCTGGTCAAGTGTTGCGTGCGCAAACCGGCTTCCTAGCCCGCCGTCGCGCTTTAAGCAGATCTCTGTGAGCCTCCCAGTTCGAGGCGCCGGCCCAACCCTTCCTTTTCGGCGCGTTCCAGCACCCGAGCCGCCGCGGCAATATCCCAGGTGGCGATTCCATTCGATTTAAACAGCGTGATCTCGCCGGCGCTTGTACGTCCCGGCCGTTTACCGGAGACGATCTCCGCCACTTCGACCACTTTGTTCCAACGCGAAGGATCGGCGGCGTAGGCATGAATCAGCTCGCCGGATTCCATTTTTGACTGCTCGATCGAATCCACGGCGACAATCGCGGCGCGCGCGACGGCATCATCGTCGAGTTCGCGCCTTTGCGGAAGGTTGGAACCGACGGCATTGAGGTGCGTTCCCGGCGCGAGCCACGCTCCGCAGACGACGGGGTTGACGGAGTTGGTTGCGGTGATCACGATTTCCACGCCGCGCACGGCTTCTTCCGCGGACGCCGCCGGCATGACCGGCAGACCCAGCCGTTCGGTCATCTCACGGCAAAAATCGGCGCGACGCGCCGGATCACGTCCGAACGCGCGGATGCTCTCGAGCTTGCGCGCGTGGCTGATGGCTTCGAGTTGCGTGCGCGCCTGAGCGCCGGTGCCGACAATCCCGGCCGTGCGCGCTTCCGCGCGAGCCATATACTTGGTCGCGATGCCGCTGGCCGCTCCGGTGCGCATCCGGCCCAGCCAATCCCCCTTCGATGATCGCCGCGAGTTCGCCGGTCGCGGCGCGATAGAGCAGCACGATAAACCCTGCCTTGCCGTGCGCCACGGTATAGAGCTTTGCGCCCATCCACCCGCCGCGCTCGTCGGCGGCGGCCATGTAGTTGAAGAAAACGCGATCCGGCAATTCCAGGCGGCGCCGCGGATGCGGGCGGGCGTCGCCCGCGGCCTGGCGGCGAAAAGATTCCTCGACGGCATCGAGAGCCGTGGCCATATCCAGCGTCGCGCGAACATCGTCTTCGGAGAGTAGCAGGGTCAAGCGGTCCTCACGGATTCTGTGCGAGGTGAATGCGAAAACGCAGCACGCGAGGCGTCGCAGCGTCCAACACCAGCAATTCGCCGCCGGGAACCAGAGCCAGAGACGCAGCATCCTGCTGTTCGCCGAGACGCCCTCCCAGATCATCGGTTAGTTCCTGATGCCCGTCCAGCGTCCAAACTTCCAGCCGCGGGCTCCCGCCGCGCAACACAAACAAATGATCTTCGGAAACGGCCAGACCCAATGCGCGTCCGGCGTTCGCCGAATCATTCCACACGGCGATGCGCTCGCCGTCGCGGCTGAACTTCACAATGCGCCCGGCAACAGCGTCACCCACATAGACAAATCCGTCGGGTCCGGCGACCGCAGCCACGGGATGCGCTTGCCCGGCCGCGGGCGCGGCAGAGACCCGCCACGATCTTAGGAGAGGTCCGCGAGGGCTGAACACTTGAATTCTCCCGCCGGCGGGGTCGGGCACGAAAAGTTGTCCATCGGCGGCAATACTGAAGATGAACGGCCCGTCGAACAGCCGCTGCGGCACAATGCGAATTACGCGCAACAGATCGCCCTCGGGAAAAAACACCTGGATCCGCCCCGCGCGCGCATCGGCAACGTAAATGGCGCCGCCGCTATCCACGGCAATGCCGGCCGCGCCACGGATGGCGCTGTCCTCAAAGGCCAACAAAGGCACGCCGCCGGCGGTAAACTTCTGCACCGATCCTGTGCCGCGATCAGCGAAATAGACCCTTGCCGTGACGTCTACAGCCGGGCCGATGGGTTTGTCGAGTTGCCCCGGCGCCTGGCCATGAACGCCCCACTGGTCTACAAATTCAACAGACGGTGGCGGAGACGCCGCCGCAACTTGCGAGCCGGCGCGCGAGCAACCGGCGAGAAGCGCAATCATGAAAAAGACGCAGGTAAGACGCAGGCGGGGCATCACCGCTTTTCCGGCGGTGCGCCTTCATTGCGGACGCGCCGCACAGTGGTTTGTTTCATGCGATAGACGCGCTCGGGCTCGCTTTCGCCGACGGCGGCAAACGAAAATTCCGTGCCGGCGGGCGTCTTGCGCACGCGAATCGGCAGCCGGCCGCAAAGATCGTTCTCGACATAGGCGGTTTCGTATCGCTGGCCCGCGGTCCCCCAGGTGTATACGCGCAACCCGGTAAAATCACAGGCGCGCGCCTGGCCGCCACGCGCGGCAGCCACCAGATATTGCGGCTTATCACCGTTGGGATCGGGAACCGAGTCGAGCACCGCCCACGCAACCACGCTCACCCCGGCGGCGTTGGCATAGTCCGGAATCGGCGAGGGCGGATCGAGCGCGATGAACTGCGCCAGCAACCATCCCGCGATCGGAGCGCTCGACGCGGCATCCGGGCCGGCGGAGGCGACGTTGGACTCCTCGCGCCGCAACACCAGCAGCCAGTCTTCATCCTTGGCCGGCTCGGTACCCGGCGGTAAAACATCGTTGTCCGCCGCGGCTTTCGTTATTCCCGAAGCGGTGACCAGTTTGCGCTCGAACACCGCCACCGGCACGTTGCGCCCAAATTGAAAAATTCGCGGCGCATCTCGTCCGGGCTCAATGCGCACATTGCTGAGACTGCGGGTGTGTCCCACGGCCTGCACGGGCATGGTCCGCACGCTGCCAAGAAGAGTGGCGGCCTGCTGCCAGAGCGCCGGGTCCATCAACTGGTGCGCATCGATCCAGCCGCTGGCGCCGTCCTCGGCGCGAACCTCATCCTGATCTCCCGAACGGCGTAGGATGACAACGCGCTGGCCGTAATGCAGCGTGGCCACTGGCTGCCGCACCTGTGCGGTGGTGCTCCAAAGAGTGGCGGCGCGGTCGGCCACGTAGGCGGAGGAGTATTGCGGCGGGCGCCGCCGCGCCCACCATATGCCCGCGGTGAGCGCCAGCAAAACCAGCACTGCGATCCAGCGATTACGCACCGGGGAATCCGTCCAAGTTGGCTCTCAAAATCGGCAACGTTTTATTATTGTACACGATCTGCGCGTCCCGTTCCGATGCGGCCGCGCCATCTACTGGAGCCATGAAGCCTTGTCGCTAAAACAAGAATCGCATTTCGCCGTAACAGGATGCCGCGAGCGTCTGAACCAGCGCAACCAACATCGCCCGCGCATGTTTGGTAAAATGCCGGGACAGGAGCGCGAATGCAAATACTCGAAAAGCTCAAGCCCTTGGCTCTGTTATGCCTGCGTCTGGCGCTGGGCGTGATTTTTTCCTATAGCGGTTACCGCAAACTTTTCGTGACGACGGCGACAACCCTTGCCGATTTCGGACACATGGGGCTGCCGCCCTATCTGGCCTACGTCGCCGGTGTACTGGAACTGTTCGGCGCGATCTTGCTGATCCTTGGGCTTCTCACGCGCGTGACGGCGCTGCTGCTTGCGGTTGAGATGGGCTTTGTTCTCTTCAAGGTGGATATCCCGCGAAGCGGAATCTATGCCGTGCCAAACTATCAATTTCCCTTGCTCCTCTGCGTTGCGGCCTTCGCGCTGGCCACAGTCGGCGCCGGCGCGCTGTCGGTGGACGCGGGGACGTTTGAACGCGCAGGCAAAGCCCGGCCCAAATCAAAAGGGTAAAAATCAAAGCGATTCCGGCAGGGTAGCCCTTAGAAATCGGCGAGTTCGCGCACGGCGGCGACGATGTCCTGGGTTTGTGGCAGGATGACGTCCTCCAGCATGGGCTGGTAGGCGCAAAACGTATCCATCGCCGCCACGCGCCGCACCGGCGCATCCAGATCCTCAAACAGCTCATCGGAGATACGCGCGGCAATTTCCGCGCCATATCCCCAGGAGCGCATGTCTTCGTAGGCCACGATGACGCGGCTGGTTTTGGTCACCGAGCGCGCGATGGCTTCCCAATCGTAAGGCGAAAGCGTTCGCAAATCGACGATCTCGAGCGAAATACCCTCGTGTTGCAGTTCGTTGGCGGCAACCTCGGCGCGGTGCACCAACGCGCCAAACGTAATGATGCTGACGTCGCTGCCTTCGCGAACCACTTGCGCCTTGCCAAACGGAATGGTGAAGTCCGGCCCGGGATACGGGGAGCGGTTGTAGGGCTGGCGGTAGAGATGTTTGTGTTCGAGGAAAAGCACCGGGTCGTCGGAGCGGATGGCCGTGCGCAACAGGCCGCAAAGATCGAGCGCCGTCGCCGGCATCACCACCCGCAGCCCCGGCTGGTGCGTGAAGAGCACTTCGCCGCACTGGCTGTGGTAGATGCCGCCCCCGGTGAGATATCCGCCGATGGCCGCGCGAATGACCACCGGGGCCTTGAACACTCCCGCCGAACGCCACCGCGTGACCACCATCTCGTCGCGAATTTGCATCATCGCCGGCCATATGTAGTCGAAAAACTGAATTTCCGCGACCGGCTTCATGCCGCGCAAGGCCATGCCGACGGCACGGCCGACGATATTGGCCTCGGCCAGAGGGGTGTTGAAAACGCGGTGCGAACCGAATCGCGTCTGCAGTCCAGCGGTGGCCTTGAACACTCCGCCCTTGCCCTTTACCACCTTGAGATTTTCCTCACGGCTGCAATCCGCTACGTCTTCACCGAAGACCACCACGCGCGCGTCGCGCTCCATCTCATCGGCCAGCGTCAGCGGGACCATTTCCACCATGGTCTTGGGCTCGCCCGAAAAGCTCGGTGCCACCTCAAACGTAGCCGATGTCGGATCCACGTCGGGCGAATAAACCCAGCGCGCAATGGACTCTTTCGCGGGCAGTTCGGCTGCCAGGGCCCGATCGGTGGCTTCAATAATTTCCCGGTCCACGGCGCCCTCTATCGTCTCCAGTTCCTTCTCACCGAGAATACCTTCGCGCACCAGGAACAAGCCGAACTTGGGGATGGGATCGCGCCGCGCTTCCTCTTCCCGCTCTTGCGGCGACTTGTAGAGTTTCTCGTCGTCGGAAAGCGAATGCGAATACGGGCGTATCACATGGGCATGAACCAGCGCAGGGCCCTTGCGCGCGCGGCAATAGGCCACCGCCTTTTGCAACACTTCGTAGCTCTCCAGCGGATCGGTGCCGTCACATTCCGCGATGTGCAGCGCGGGAAACCCGCGGACCAGTTTCGATATGCTGCCGCCGGCGGTCTGCACCTCCACCGGCACGGAGATGGCGTATGCGTTGTCCTCGATCAGGAAGAGCACCGGCAAGCGGCCCAGGCACGCGGTGTTCAGCGTCTCAAAGAACTCGCCTTCACTGGTCATGCCGTCGCCGCCGGAAACGTAGACGATCTCATCGGCATGGTGGCCCACCCACTGGCCCAGCGGCGCCTGCTTGGCCTGCTCCAGGGCCTGCGGGTATTCGGCGAAATAGAGCGACGCTTCCGCCGCGCCGGCCGCCTGCAGCCATTGCATGCCGGCGGTCGAAGACCTTGCCACGATGTTCAACCTGGGCTGGCCCCAGTGCGACGGCATTTGGCGTCCGCCTGATGCCGGGTCATCCTTGGCGCCCACGGACTGCAACAGCATTTCGTAGGGCGTCACACCAAGGCTCAAAATCAGCGCCCGGTCGCGGTAGTAGGCAAACACCCAGTCGTGGGCCGGCCGCAGGGTCTGGCCGGCCGCCACCAGCACCGCTTCATGGCCCGCGCCGCTGATTTGGAAGTAGATCTTGTGCTGCCGCTTGAGTTGCACCTCGCGGTCATCCAGGCGCCGCGACAAGTACATCGTGCGGTACATCTGGATGAGCTGGTCGCGGCTGAGCCCGTGGTAGCGGCTTGCATCGAAGTTGGGGGTTCTAGCTCGCGTCTCGACCGGCATCCCGTTTCACCTCATGGCCCCACAAAATCGCCTTTCGCACCCGCCGCCTGCGAAAGCGTCTCATTATATACAAAGCGCCAAACTCTCCTAGTCCGGAAGTGGGGCGGGTGGCACGGGCAACAACATCACACGCCGATGGATTTGCACAGGGGAAATATCTCTCGCACAACGCAGATATTGCTCGGGCTAGTACCCGTAGTCATACCCTACGCCGCTCGGCAATCATCATCGCTATCTTCAACTTACGGAATTTTGCGGAATGGCCATTCCATTGCCCCAACCTAAACCAGAGGTGTTCCATGCTCTCAGCCCTTGCGGAAATAACCCTTGCATGGTTCTTGGTGGCGGCTGTAGGTGCATTGACCTTCGGGGCCTTCGTCAACGCCGCAAAAAGGATGGAATTGCAGGAAGCTCGGCGCCACCAAAGATCCCGGTACTAGCCCCGAACCCAAGGGTTCGCAGGTGCGCCCCGCATCCGGCTATGCGAGATCCTCGAATCGCTTGGCCGTAGCCGAAAATTCCTGATCGCCCTGGCGAATGACCTTGGGGTGCGCACCCTTGAAAAGCTCCTCCCCGGGAATGCGGTCGAGCCACCGTTGATGCGAAAGTCGCTCATGGTCCGAGAAGTCCAACCGCACCAGCAGGTGGATGTGACCGTCCTTCCCGTCCTTGGAATCGGATTTTTCAGCTTCTTCCCTCTCAAATTTCAAGAGTAGCTTCTTATCCAGCCGGAACCCCTGCTTCCACCCGTCAACGGCGTGCCGCGCGCGTTGCGCGGCTTCTTCGTCGGAACCAAAATCGAACAATAAGAATGATTGGGCCATGTCTTGAATTATCGGCCGGCAGGCGCCGCTGTCAAGACCCGTTTCGCCGCCTTCTTAGTCAAGGCCACCATGAATCCAGAAATCCACCGGCGCGCACGTACCCCTAGTGCATCGCAACTCCTCAGTAATGGAAGTGGTAGCGGAATTCGCCGTAAACTTCGCGCGGATCGATGAAGTGGAACCCCCCAAACGTCAGGCTGTCGTCGATCAGGAGATGGCTGTTGAAAACGTTGAGCGCATGAATCGCCACGGCAAATCGCTCACTGAAGGATTTGCTCGCGGAAAGATCCACAGTGGTGTGGCCAGACAAGAATTGCGGGGGCGCCGGAACCAGCGTCGCGAAGTCCGGGTTTTTGGCGGCGCCGTTGGAAAAGCCCGAGCCGTAATACACGTTGCCGTCAAACGAGGATTGCCACGGCAGTCTGACGTCAAAACCGGCATTCAGCGTATCTTTTTGATCGTGGTCCAGCGGGGCCCATCCATCCTGAAAGCCAAAGGTGTTGAGGCCCCCGGTAACGGCTCCCCTGAATACCGCGGTCTGATTGGAATACGCGGCGTGCACTTGGCCTCTGCGCCACAACAGGGGCGAACGCAGCGTGACCTCAAATCCGCGGATTAGCGCCTCTTGCGTAGTGAGCGGCAAGTAAATGTTCGTGGGTACCGGCACGCCACCGACGTCGTAGTTGATGTTTCCATGGTCCAGGAAGTTGTGGCTATGAGTATGGAACCAATCCGCGTCCAGCACCCATCCCTTGTACGGCACGGTCACGCCGAGCTGAACTTCGGTGTCCCTTTCGCCGTGCAGCGGGATGAATTGCTGTGGGCTCGCCGTATCGTTTGGAGTGTTCACAAGTCCCAGCAGGGCCCCAGATAGGGTCACCAGAGGTGGAGCCTGGTAATACTGCCCGTAGAAGCCGCGAAGTATCCAGTTCAAGCGCGGCACTCGCACCGCGAACCCCGCGCGCGGGCTAGTGGGGTCTTCCAGCACAGTTGACGTCGAGAAATGCGTCTGCCGCACGCTGCCGTTTAGCGTCAACCACGGCGTCACTTGGAATTTGTCCCCCACCCAGACCGCTTCCATGTTTCCATTCAGCGCCACGGGAGAGTTGATGGGCGCATTGCCGCTCCCATCGTTGAAGAGCACGCCAAAGAGCTCGTCGTCGTGTTGCCAGAACCCATAGAAGCCCGCCTCCAGGGTGTTGCGGGCGATGGTGGCAGTGACGGTGGTTTGGCCGCCGGCGTACGTGGAACCGCGATGAACGGTGACAGCGTTGGGAACGTCGACGGGGCTGCTGTCGTAATTCGAGGCGTTGAAATGATAGAAGGGAGAAACGGTGAGAAGTCCGTTGTGCATAAACGTGTGCACCCAGGAGAAATTCACATAACGGTCGGCTTCCCTCTGTGTGTCGTTTTGAAAGAAAACGCTTGCGGCAACGGGCGTCACTGCAACGACCTCCGGAGAATAGGGCAACGGCTGATCCTCGACACCGCCGGCATTGGGAATTTGGAAGAAGTCTTGGCGTGCGGACACTATAAACCGCAACTGGTTGTTGGGGTTCAGATTGAAGATGAGCGAACCAAATCCACCGTAACCGTTTCCGGCATCGTGAATCACTTGCGCGACCGGAGTCTCCAGCCCGAGATTCGTGCGGTTACCATTCACGCTTCCGTAGTAGGCAAATCCCTGGGTGTGCCCGCCGCAGTTGATCTGATCGTTCGTTTGGTAGTACGTTCCAAAGCTCAGCACCGCTTCGCACTCCTGCTGGCGCTCGAAACCGGTGCGCGGAACGGCGTTGAAGACGCCATAGGTGCGGTCGCCGTACGCGGCGTCGTAGCCGCCGCGCTGTACCTCCACGGTGTCGAGGTCCTTCGGGTCTATTTGCGGTCCCACATTGTCGGCGATGTTGGTATTGGGCACCGGAACGCCGTCGATCAGCCAACTGAATTGGTGCCCGCCGCGAATGTGCAGCATGTCGTGGACCATGTAGGCCCCCGGCACGTAGCTCGTGATGATGGCCATGCTGTTGGTACGGTCCGCGCCGGGCGTGCTTTGTACGTCCGCGCGGCTCACGAGTGTTGTGGTCGTGACGGTATCGGTTGAAGTGACCACCGGCTCGCCGGCCACAACGACGGCGGTCTCGTTGACGCTGGCGATCGCCAGTTCAAAATGCAGCACCGGACTGGTGTCAGACCGCACCACAACCTGTTGCTCGACGCTCCGGAAACCCTTCAACGCCGCCGTCACGGTGTAATTGCCCACCGGAACGGCGGTGAATGCAAACTCTCCGTTGTCTTTGGACTCTTGCGCTTGCATCCAGTCCGAATCCTGCGCCTTGAGCGTGACGCTGGCGCCAGGCATCGGAAGGTGCTGTGGGTCGTGCACCACGCCCTGCACCGTCCCAAAAATCGTGGCTTGCGTCGCCGCAGCCGCGGACAACAAGAAACAGAAGACCGCCACCGCAATGCCTATCTTTCGCATGATCCCTCGCTGTCCTACTTTCGACGCGCGCGTCCTCGGATGAAGACACGCGTGCCGAAATCCCCTTCGATTCGTGTGTCGGTGAAAGAGCTAGCTAGGCGAAGGTCGTTCGGGGAGGCGGAGCCGCGACATCGAGGTCCGTGACCGGTGCGGCCACAGAGGTAACAAGCGTGGGCTTTTCGCCGCTGCGTTCATTGGCCAACAGCGTGGGCGGCGCAACGCGCACGAAAATCAGCGCGGCGACGTAGTGCAGATTGGGCGTCGGGCAGGGTTGCAACTGGGATTGCGGGCGGCTCATGTCCATGTCGCAGTTGGCCGCGTGAACCGTCAGGTGGCGCATGGGACACATCCCGTTTGCGCAGCAATCGGAAGTCTCCGCGGCAAAGATACTGGCCTGCGCCGACAGGATAGCTGCCGAGAGCACCAAGCTTGCGAACATCGCGATGAATCTTCGGGCCACTAGGCGCAGCATAGCGCTACTCATACGGCCAATTCAACTAGGATTGCCGTCTCGCGACAGAGGACTAACGAGCCGCAAGCGCGGCGCTGGGCTGGATTGGCCTCTCGCGCGGAGTCCAGGCATTCCCGGGAATGCCGCCGGGAATCTTGACGATGACGCTCTGGCCGCTAGGTGCGGCGGGAGCCGCGGGAAGCGCCGGAACCACAGGGCTGACTGGCCATCCGAGGGAACGCGTCATGGCATCGAAGGTTTCGCGTGTTGCGCCCTCGGCGATCAGGCACTCCGCATCTGCGCAACGCAGAAAAACTCCACCCGCGGGCGTTGCAAACGAGAAAAAGTTCGGCCGGCGAAACAAATCCGACCGGTCCTCGTGTTTCATCTCCAGAACTTCGCTATAGCCTCCGAAGAAGCGTGACGCGTCGGCAGCGCTGGTCAGTTGCAGCCGCACAACCAGCAGCGTCGGCCCTCCATGCTTTTGCTCGAAGACGGCGTAGCGATCGCCGGCCCACAACGGCGCCAAAGCGTCGGCGCGCTCCACTCCCAGATACTGCTTGAACACCACGTGCCAGAACATCTCGCCGACCACGTTCTCATCGAGCTTTTTCCACCCGTGCGGAACGGCCTTGAGCGCCGGCCCCAGGTTCACCGCCTTGGGTATCACCCCTTGCAGGTAAAGATCGGGATGAAGAACCTGTTGCGTCGAAGCCGGCGGATTTTCAAACAGCTTGTGCAGGCCGGGCCACCCGCCCCAGGCGCGCAAAACGTGCTGCGAAAAGGTCGCGCCGGCGAGATAGGGAAACAACATCTCATCCTGAATCACCAGCGGAGCGCTGGAAAGCTCCGGACTGTCGCTCACGTCGCCAAGAAGAAGCGAGGGGTCCAGGTTGGGGATGTCGCGGGAACTCTTGCCGGTATCACGCAGCAGGTAATCGATCATGGCGACGGTTGCGGAACCTTCGAGCACGGCGTCGCGCGCCAGCAGGGCGTCGTCGTTGGATTTCGCCGCGTCTTCCCATTTTTGGATATGGAAATGTTGATCCTGCAGGGCGTGCGTCAATTCGTGCGCCATGATGACGCGCTCGTCGGCGGCGCTGGTCCAATCGGCGATAAAAAATTCGCGGCCCTTGGGATCGTAAAGCCAGGCAATCTGCTCGGTCAGCAGCGACAGCAGCTTCTGCTCCAAGGGATAGTCCTTGGGAATCAAGCCAAACGCTTCCAGCGCCCTCTGGTCGGCATATTGCTTGGCGTCATCTTTATCTTTTTTCATGTTGCTGACCAGGTAGTCGCGGATCTCCGCGCGCGAACGAATGCTTTTCTTGAGCGGCTCGAGGACCGGCAAAGACAGCAGCTTGCTCATGTCCGCCAGGACAGAGTCGGCGGCCTCGAGAAATTCGGCGCGAGAAGAGGCGGACGTGGACGGCGGGGCCGGATCCTTCTGCTGCTGCGACCAGACTCCGGCAGCGGCCAGCAGAATGCACCCGAGTGTGGCGAGTAAGATTCGTGTTCGCGTCATTCGATCCCTGTCAATTTCCGGACGCAGCATGCTGCTGCGCGCCCTGATTCCTTGGATGCCCGCCGGCGGCGACCGGCGACTCCAACCTACGGCCGCGGAGCCGTCATGGCAACCGCCGTGCTCTCCGCTCTCTTCCAAGCCCCGTCTTGCCAAACGTAGCGGTCGCGCCGCATGGCGTGGCACACGCGAAGATCGTCGGCATCCACCTCGCCGCAATACGTCAGACGAAATCCGTCCGCAGCCGCCTCGTAACTCGACTGCTGGAGGATGTCGGAGGCCCACACCACGTCGACGCGCCCGCCCGTGAAGGACCATGCCGTGAAAACGCCGGTCTGCAAGTCGTCTGTCCGTCCGCTCGCGGTCACAAAAACCGGCGCCGGCCCGGCCATCGGCACGATCTCCATGTAATCGTCAAAGAAATTCTTCTGCGCATAGCGATCGACGCGCGCCGCGAGCGCCAAGCTGCCGGGCGCGCCGGCATACACGCGCACCGCCGATGGTCCCCCCAAGCCAAAATCGGCCAGCAAAGCGTACGTCGCCGGCTCCCCTCCCAGCCGCACCACGCGATAGCCTTCGCCGACCGGTGGCTGGTGGGTCACGAACGTAGCCAGGCGCGCGTTCAGGGCATCCAGGTCGGGTTTAGCGGAGTTGAGCTGCTCCAGCGCGCCGCGGTCGAGAATCTGAAGCGCCTGTTCCTCGTTAGCCTGCGATTCCTCCCCGCCACTGTCGCGCGCCGCGGTCAACTGCGAAGCCAGCGCGTGAAAATCGCCCGGGGAAGTCTGGGGGCGCGACTGCGCCGTACGCGCGCCGCCGCCCACAGCGCCAAGTGCCAGGACACACGCCAATGCCAGCGCTCTACCCATCTAATGACTGTAGTACATCCGGCTATGGCTGCCAACTCTGACTTCCCGGCGCCACGCCAAAGAGATATGCGATCCTGATAGTCTGCCTGGTGCCAATCCCCCTGGCGGCCCCGCCAGCCGCGCAGCTTCGACCCTTTGCAGATTCAGCACGTCATCAAAATCACTACCCCCGGCGAGCCGCCACTCCTCCGTATAATCGGGGAACGGAGCCAACCAAGTGTCCATTGACCGAATTCTGATTGTTGATGACGAAGAGGCGATTCGCGAAATCGTCTCCAGCCTGCTGGAGGCGCAAGGGTATCGTTGCGCCACCGTGTCCAACGGGAAGAAAGCCACCGAATTCCTCCTGAAGAACTCCGTGGACCTGGTCTTGAGCGACATGGTCATGCCGGAGATGGATGGCTTGAAACTCCTGGCGTGGCTGCGTAATCACGATGCCGACATCCCCGTGATCATGGTGACCGCAATCCACGACGTCTCCACGGCTCTGGAAGCCATTCGTGGCGGCGCCTACGATTACATCCTGAAGCCCTTCGAGAAAGACCAGCTTTTCCTGGGCGTCCGTCGCGCCATCGAACACCGCTGGCTGCTCCTCGAAAACCAGAACTACCAGCGAAACCTCGAAAATCTGGTGGAGAAACGCACCGCCGAGTTGCGCGGCGCCCTGCAGCAGCTCGAGCAATCGTACGATGAGACGCTCGAAGCCTTGGGCGGCGCGCTGGACCTCAAGGACGCCGAAACCGAAGGCCACTGCAAGCGCGTCACCGCCTTTACCATCGCCATCGCCAAGGATATGAAGATCGAGCTTGGCCTGTTGCAGCAGATCGCACGCGCCGCCTTCCTGCACGATATCGGAAAGATGGCCATTCCCGACCGTATCCTGCGCAAACCCGGCCCGCTCGACGACGATGAGCGCACCATCATGCGCACGCATTGCGACGTCGGCTACAACATGCTGATCAAGATCCCTTTCCTGCGCGAGGCCGCGGAAATCGTCCTGACTCACCAGGAGTTCTATGACGGCACCGGCTATCCGCGAGGGCTCAAGGGAGAGGCCATACCCCTGGGGGCGCGCATATTCGCCGTCGCCGACGCCCTTGACGCCATGATCTCCGACCGTCCCTACCGCAGTGCTTTGCCCATTCAACACGCGCGTCAGGAGATCGAGCGCTGCAGCGGAACGCAGTTCGACCCCGTCGTAGTCAAGGCCTTCCTGGCGCTCCCTGACACGCTGTGGGCGGAGCTCCGCGAAAACATCGAAGCTCCCTTCAGCCTCTCGCGCAATTCCTGAGCGATTCCTGTCCGCCCCTCTCCGCCTTGCGGAAATCGAAAGTCAAGGTTAGTATCCTCCCGGAGGATGGCATGGGACTGGTTCCGATCAAGACCGCTTCGACAACTGGCTATTGCGATTGCATTCATGGCTGCTACGAGCTCGCCAGCCTGCGGGACGAGGATACCGGCAAATGCTATTGCCCTGCCTGCGCTAAGGACCACCTGGCGCTGAATCAGGGCATTGGTCTCGCGCAACCTGCCCCTTCCAAGATCGCGGCGAGTACTGCATCTCCAACGGCGCACCCTCTCATCCCCAGTCCGGCCGACCCGCCCGGACGCCCCCGCTAAAGACCCCACTCGAAACCCAGGGCGCTTAACGCGCATCCCCTTGGCTCCCCTCTTGCGCCAGAGCTCCCTCAAAAACCTGCTCTACACTGCGTGTATAATGGATTTAGCCTTCTGGCTGGCCGATGGTCGCCGCACCCCAACTCGAGATCTATTACGACGGGTCCTGCGCGTTCTGCCAGTGGGCCCGCGCTGTCATCGAACCTTGGGACACCCATAGCCGGCTGAGTTTCCTCGACTACAACGACCCGCAAGTAGCGGCGTCAACGGCATTTTCACCGGAAGAGTTGGACCGCGAGATGCACCTGCGGGACCCCTATGGCGTCTGGACGGCCGGTTTTATGGCGTGGGCAGGAGTCCTGCGCGTGCTGCCCCGCCTGGCGTGGCTCGGCTGGCTGCTCGGCAGGCCGCCGTTGCGCTGGTTCGGACCAAGCCTCTACAGGTGGGTGGCGGGCCACCGGAATCTCCTTCCCGGCATTCCCCAACCTTGCACACCTGAAAGTTGCGCCTCGCGGCAACGCCCTACCTGAAAGCTCGCGCGGAAATCCAGCCGCAAAATAGAACCGGATGGCGAAGTTCGCCGCACACCAAGAGCTTTCGCTCCCGTATTATCCCGACATGATTGTGGATGGCTGGCCTACGCCGTGGCCGAAGCGTTTCGCGGCCGCGTCGCGGCTTTGCGCGAAGGAGACGCGGAGAGTTGCAGTTCGACAGCCGGGGCCATCGCCGGCAACTCGGCGGGGCGGGACGCCACGCGGGCCTTGTGGACGATCAGCAGACAAACTCCAATAAACAGCAGGAGCACGGGAACGAGCAGCGAGATCACCCCCATGTCGAGAGCGCGCGCGGCGCCGGGGCCGCCGTTGGCGGCCGACGTGTAACAAAGGATGCATCCCTGGGCGTGCAGCGAGGCGGACAAGCCCAAAGTCGCTACCCCTGTCAGGGCGATCATTGTGATGCGTCGCATGGTGTCTTCTCCGTTCCTGCTGCCGGAATTCCCCGCCAGTTTACACCCGCGAAGGCCGTTCCGGCGAATGGAAATCCCGCGCTAGTGCGGCAGCCGGTACTGTAACAATCGCAAACTGTCCGGAAAAAAGAAAATAATGATCATGCACATGCAAAATATAGCCGAAGGAATCAGCAACAGCGTGAGACTGAGCTTCTCGTACTTCAAGTGCATGAAGTAGGAGACGATCAGTATGGCCTTCACAATAGACAAAACCACCAGCAGCGTCAGCATCACTGTGGGCGAGAATTTCTGCGTCTCGTAGCCCAGGAAAACCTCGATTGCCGTTATCCCCACCAGCCAAAGCCACACGGTCACAAACAACCCCGGGCTTCCAACCGCGTGCGATTCCGTTGCATTCCCGTGTGTGCTCATTCGCTCCTCGCCTACAGCTTGATGGACATCAGATAAATCATCGGGAAAACGAACATCCACACCAGATCGACGAAGTGCCAGTATAGCCCGCTGACCTCCACGTCATCGGACGTGAACTTATCCTTGCCGAATCCGTAGGCCATGATCAGCAGGTACACCACGCCGATGGTGACGTGGGCCATGTGCATCCCGGTGATCCCGAAAAATGCCGAACCGAACAGCGGCACGCCTTCCGGCGACTTCCCCGGCCCGTAGCCTTCCGCGAACAGGTGAAACCACTCGCGGATGTGCAGGATGTCGAACAGCACCCCGCCCAGCGCCGTAAGCAAAATATAGCGCACCGCTTTGGCGCGGTTGTTGGCGTGCGCCGCAGCCACCGCCAGCACCATGGTCAAGCTGCTGCCCAGCAGGATGACGGTCATGACCGTGGCGTTGATGATGGCCGGTGAAAACTCAAACGGCCGCGGCCAATCCGGATTGGCCAGGCGCAGATAGCTGTAGGTCAACAGCAAGGCCGCGAACGTCAGCGTGTCGGAGACGAGGAACAGCCACATGCCGAACTTCTTGGAGTTGATCGCAAACGGCGATCCCCCGCCCGACCAGGGGGAACTCATCGCCGCATCTGTCTTCGTCTCGTGCACAGTTCACCGTCCCAGATAGAGGAGTGCCAGCAGAAATAGCCAAAGCCCGTCCATGAAATGCCAGTAGATGGACGCCATGCCCGCGGCCGTGACCTGACGGATGCGCGAGCGCTGCCACGGGCGGAACCGCACGTACAGCAGCCCCACGATGCCCCCGGCCAGGTGGATGCCGTGCAGCGCCGTCAGCACGTAGAAAAAGCTGCTGCTCGGATTGGTCGCCAGGAAAACGCCCTGTGCGGCCAGTTGCCGCCAGGCCAGCAATTGCCCCACCAGAAACAACAAGCCCAGCGCGGTGGTCAGCGCCCACCACTGCCGGAAAGCCGCCGCCGCTCCTTCGCGAATCTGGCGCAGCGCAACTTGAATGGTGGCGCTGCTGGCTACCAGCAGCAGCGTGTTCACCCACAGGACCCGCGGCAGCGTAAACGAAACCCAATCGCTTCCCAGCCCCTTGCGCACCAGAAACGAGCTGGTCAGCGCCATGAAAAACATCACGATGCCGGCCAGGGCCAGTTGCACTACGGTGTAATAGGCGCGCTCTGGAATCCTGGGTAGCCCGCTGCCTGAACCGCCGTCGTCGTTGTCCCCGCCGGCGGGGATGTCCGTCCCGCCGCCGTGACCGGCTTCGATGATTTCCAGATCGTCTGTGAGGGTGCCGGGCATTTTCTGTTCGCGCTAGTGCGCCTTGCCAACCTTTTCCGGCGCTTGGTCCTGGAGAATGAAATCCTCGGACGCGCCGGGAACCGCAAACTCGTACGCCCCGTGATAAACGGTCGGCACCACGCCCGCGAAATTATCGAACGGCGGCGGCGACGGAACCGTCCATTCCAGCGTTGTGGCGTTCCACGGATTGGCGCTGGCCTTTTCTCCCGCAAACATGCTGTAGAAAACGTTGACCAGGAAGATCAGTTGCGCGCCGATGGTAATGAACGCGGCAATGGTAATGAAATAGTGCACCGTGTGCAGCGGCGCCAGGAAGTTCACGCCGGTGGTGTCCGCGTAGCGCCGCGGGTGGCCCGCCAGCCCCAGAAAGTGCATGGGCATGAATATGGAGTACACGCCTATGAACGTCAGCCAAAAATGCGCCTTCCCCAGTTTTTCGTTCAGCATCCGGCCGAACATCTTGGGGAACCAGAAAAACGTCGCGCCGAAAATGCCGAAAATCGCCGCCACTCCCATGATCAAGTGGAAGTGCGCCACCACGAAGTAGGTGTCATGCAAATACAGGTCCAGCGAGGGCTGCGCCAAAAACAGCCCGGATAGCCCTCCGGTGACGAACAGCGACACAAACCCCAGCGCAAATAGCATCGCCGTCGTGAATTGAATCTTGCCGCCCCACACCGTCCCCAGCCAATTGAACGTCTTGATCGCCGACGGCACGCCGATGGTCATGGTCATGATCGAAAACGCGAACGCCGAATAGGGGCTCATGCCGCTCACGAACATGTGGTGGCCCCAAACGCAGAATCCCAAAAAGCCGATGCCCAGCATCGCCCCGACCATGGCTTTGTATCCGAACACTGGCTTGCGCGAAAAAGTCGACAGCAGATGCGACGTCACGCCCATGCCCGGCAGGATGGCGATGTAAACCTCGGGATGCCCGAAAAACCAGAACAGGTGCTGCCAAAGCAGCGGCGAACCGCCCTTGTGCCAGGTGATGACCGTATCGCTTACCACCAGACCGCCGGGAATAAAGAAGCTCGTTCCCGCCAGCCGGTCGAGCAGCAGCAGGATGCAGGCCGCCAGCAAAACTCCGAACGCCAGCAAGCCCAGAATCGCCGTAATCAGCCACGACCACACCGTCAGCGGCAGCCGCCCAAACGTCATTCCCGGCGCCCGCAGGTCCACCGTGGTGGTGATGAAATTCAGCGCCCCCAAAAGGGATGCGACGCAGAAAATAGCCACGCCGATGATCCACAGCGTCTGTCCTAATCCCTGCCCCGGCCCGACGATCTCCCCCAAAGCGCTGAGCGGCGGATAGGCTGTCCAACCCCCGATCGGCGCGCCTCCAGTAACAAAAAACGCCGAACCCAGCACCATCAACGAAACAAACGTGGTCCAGAACGACAGCATGTTGAGGACCGGAAAAGCCATGTCCTCCGCGCCGATCTGAATCGGCAAAGCGAAATTTCCAAAGCCTCCTTGCGGCGCGGTGGTCAACACCATGAACACCATGATCGAGCCGTGCATCGTCACCAGCGCCAGATACTGCTCCGGCAGCATGATCCCGTTGGCTACAAAAGGCAGCTTCAGGGTGGGCCACACCAGGTGCAAGCGCATCAACGCCGAGAGAAACATCCCTAGAAAAACGGAGAACAGCGCCAGGAACCAGTACTGAATCCCGATGACCTTATGGTCCAGGCTGAAAACGTATTTGCGGATAAAACCCGTCGGCGCGTGGTGATGACCGGCGCTTTCGTGTGTCACCATCGGCTTGCTCCTCGCATCATTCGGCTCGCTCCCGGCGCGCTACTTCAACGCCGCTTCTTGATCGGCCATCCACTTGTCGTAATCCGCTTGCGACACCACGTTCAGGAAGCTGCGCATGTGGTAATGCCCCAAACCGCAAAGCTCCGCGCAGGCAATCTCGTATTGCCCGATCTCGGTGGCGTTGAAATGCATCGTGATGACCATGCCCGGCACGGCGTCCTGCTTCAGCCGCAACTCCCGCACGTAGAAGCTGTGCGTCACATCTTGCGTGCGGATCAGCAGCTCCACTTCGCGGCCCACCGGCACGTACATCACCGGCGAAACCACATCGTCTTTCCCCGCCGCGTCGGTGGGGTCCAGGCCCACGGCGTTACCCGTCGACGCGCTGATGCGCTCCGGCAATATGCGGCCAAATTTGCCGTCCGTCCCGGCGTAGCGGAAGTTCCACGCGAATTGCTGCCCGGTGACTTCAACCACCAGCGCCCCCGGTGCGGCGCCCATGAAATGCGCCTCGGCCCAGGCATGCTCGCCGTACAGCCCCAGCCCGACAAACATCACGACCGTCGCCAGCGTCCAGACGAATTCCATCGTCGAGTTGCCCTCGATGTGCCTGGCCTTTTGCCCCTGGTCGCGGAAGCGCCAAATCGCCAGCGCCAGGCCAAGTTGCGCCAGCACGAATACCACGCCGGTAATGATCAGCGTGCGGTGGAACTGTACGTCGATCTGCTTGCCGAAATCGCTGATGGGCGGCGGAAACCACACGCTCACGTTGCTGAATGGCCAAACCTTGACAAAGAACAGATAAACCGTGGCGAGGGTGAAGAAGGTAATGAATAAGGACAGAAGGAATGCAACCGTTGTCGAGCCTGCCTCTGAGTTTTTTCGCCCCATCGCCTCCGCTCCGAAAAGCTCGCAGCCTATGCTGAAAACGCCTTCACCGCCGGTTTCAGTCGCCGCCAAAGACAAGCATCATACCCATGTCGCCGTCATTTTCAACTTCTTTCCGAGATTTCCTCGTGGACTTTTCCTGCGCCCGCGTGTGACGCGCGTCACCGCCATAATACCGCAGTCTGTGTTGTGCCCTGGTTGGCCTTACTGTTGGGGGATCGGCCGCGCCGTTAGCGGCGTCGCGGGATTTCCAGATTAATGGGCGGTCAGGCTTTTGACCGTAGCCGGAGCGGCAGCCGGGCCGGCGGCGATAACTTCCTTGACGATCTTTGCCGCCATGGTCTTGCTTATCGGGCAGGTGCTGTCATTGAGGCGGCACTGCGAGATGGTCAGCTTGCATCCGCAGGTGCAGCCCTCGGCGTTGAGCCGGTGCAGCGCGCGTTTTTTCTGTTCGGCGTTCAAGCCGGTGAAGTCCACGTCCGGCAATTCCGTGGCGTTGGCCGCGTTCTTCAGGAAAACCTGCCCCTGATCGGCAATCGTCTCGATTTTCGCGTCCACCGGATCGCCCAGCAGCGCTTTGATGTCGCGGTCGTACTCCTCCACGGAATGCAGCCCGCGATGCTTGCCCATCACACGCCCCTGGGTATCGATCAGAAACGTTGTGGGCAGCGCTTCGACGCCGCCCCACGCGGCAATGATTTGCGGCGTGGACATCGCCACCGGGTAGTTGATCCCGGTCCTCTGCGCAAACTTCAAAACCTCCGCCGGCGTATCCTCGTCCTCGGAAATTCCGATCACCTGCAAGCGGCTCCCGTACTTGCGCTGCAGCGCGATCAGCGAGGGTATCTCCTCGCGGCAGGGCGGACACCACGTCGCCCAGAAATTCAGCAGCACCGCTTTGCCCTTCCAATCCGCCGCCGAAATGGGCTTGCCGGTGAGGTCCTTGGCCTGAAAAGCCGGCACCGGCTCGGGGTTCTTGACGAAGTAAATGGTAGGTTGGCCGCCCGCCTGCGCCGCCGCGGGAGAAGACGGTTGCGCAGTAGCGGGGGAAGTCGCTCGCGCAGCAAGCATGCTGCGGCCCGCCCCAACTAAACCTAGGCTCAGGCCCAGCCCTCCCGCCGTCAGGAGCACCGTTCGGATGATGTTTGCCCTTCGCATGGCGTGTTCCTTATTATCCTTCGCCTGCCCTTATATCACAAGCCTCTCGCGGCCCCAATCCCCTGCGTGGGGTGGCACTGGACCTTCGACACGCGAGGGTCATGAAACTTCCGCGCCCGCCACACCGTAAGACTGCTAAACTTGGCGGAGGACTGGCAATGGTATCGCTTTGGCAGGATCTTCGCTTCGCGTTTCGTACCTTGGGCAAGAGCAAGGGCTTCACGGCCATCGCTGTGCTCACCCTGGCTCTGGGCATTGGCATCAACGCCGCCGTCTTTACTCTGACCAACGCCTGGCTCTTCAAAGGGTTCCCTTTCGACAAAAACAATCTCATCCTTTATCTCGGCTCCAAGGACCTTAGCCACGACTTTCCCTTTGGCCCCGTCTCCTATCCTGACTTTCGCGACTGGCAGGCGCAGGCCAAATCCTTCGATGGTCTGGCCACGGCCAGCGGCATGCAGATGAATCTCAGCGATGACGCCGGCCTTCCCGAAACTCACCGCGCCGCGCGAATGAGCGCCAACAGTTTCCAGGTGATCGGCCAAAAGCCTTTTGCCGGACGCGATTTCACCGCCGCCGACGGAGCGCCCGGCGCCGCGCCCGTCGCCATCCTCACCTACGGCCTCTGGGAGCGCCGCTACGGCAAAAACCTCTCCATCATCGGCCGCACCGTGCGCATGAACGGAATCTCCACCACCGTAATCGGAATCATGCCTCGCGATTTTTCCTTCCCCTTCGACGGCGATCTGTGGATCCCCAACATTCCCACCCCCGAAGACTCCGTGAAAAGAGACGCCCGCAACATGATCGTCTTCGGACGCATGGCCGCCGGAGTCACCGTGCAATCGGCTCGCGCCGAAATGAACACCATCGCGCAAAATCTCCAGCGCGCCTATCCCCTCACCAATCAGGGCTTCGCTCCGGTGGTGCTTACCTACAATGAGTTCTACAATGGCCCCCGCATCTTCGTTATTTCTACCGCCATGCTCGTCGCCGTGGCCTTTGTGTTGCTGATTGCCTGCGCCAATGTCGCCAACCTGCTTCTGGCGCGCGCCGTGGGACGCTCGCGCGAAATCTCCATCCGCATCGCGCTCGGCGCCGGCCGCTGGCGTCTGGTCCGGCAGCTTCTGGTGGAAAGCCTGTTGCTGTCGGCCGCGGGCGGATTTTTGGGGTGGCTGATCGCCAAGGGTGCCACCAGGATATTCGACGTCGTCACAACTCCGATGGGCAAGCCTAGCTGGATCGATTTTTCCATGGACGTTCGCGTCTTCGCCTATCTCGTTGCCGTCTCCATCGGCACCGGACTGCTTTTCGGCCTCGCTCCGGCCCTGCGCCTCTCCAAGATCGACGTCCACACCGGCCTGAAAGAGGGCGGCCGCGGATCCAGCGCCGGCGTCCACGGAAAAAAACTGTCGCGCCTCCTGGTGATTGGCGAGATGGCCTTGGCCATCGTGTTGTTGGCCGGCGCCGGACTGATGATCCGCAGCTTTCTCAACATCTATCGCGCGTCGCTGGGCGTGAGCACCGCCAACGTTCTCACCATGCGTCTGCCGCTTCCTGCGGCGAAATACCCGCAGCCCAGCGACCAGATCACTTTCCATGATCGCCTCCATGTGCGCCTGGCATCGCTGCCCGGCGTCGAATCCGTGGCCATTGCCAATTTCTTGCCCACCGGCGGTTCCTCGTCATTCCGTTATGAATTGGAGGGCGCCATATCCGATCCGCAGCGCCGCCCCTCGCTTTCCGCCCTGATCGTCAGCCCCGGCTATTTTCATGTTATGAGCGTGGGCATTTTGCAAGGTCGCGACTTCACCGAAGCCGACGGCGTTTCCGGCACTCCCGTGGCCATCGTCAACCAGCGTTTCGCCACCCTGTCTTGGCCGGGGCAGGATCCGCTCGGCAAACGACTCCGCCTTTACCCTGGAAATGCGCCTGAGGCGTGGCTCACCGTCGTCGGCCTGGTCCCCAACATCGTTCAGAACGAAAACAGCCCAAGCCAGGTCGATCCCCTGATCTACTTGCCTTATCGCGCCAAGCCGCAACCCGACATGGCCATCGTCGCGCGCACCCGCGTGCCGCCCGGCACTTTGGGCACTGCCTTCCGCCGCGAAATACAGGCCGCCGATTCCGACCTTCCGATCTACAACCTTTGGACACTCGAGGAGCGCCTGCAACGAAACTACTGGTTCTATCAGGTCATCGGCATTTTGTTCGCCATCTTCGCCGGAATCGCTTTGCTGCTGGCATCCGTCGGCCTCTACGCCACCATGGCCCATTCGGTCAGCCAACGCACACAGGAGATCGGCGTCCGCATGGCCATGGGCGCCACCGGAGACAGTATCCTTCGTCTGGTATTTATGGACGGCATGCGGCAACTGGCCATCGGCCTGGTTCTTGGCCTCGCCGCCGCCTTCGCGGTGATGAACGTCTTAAAGTCGGTGCTGGTCCAGGTTTCGCCCGCCGATCCCGGCACCTTCGTGATCGCTTCGGCCATACTGATCGCCGCCGCGCTGCTCGGCTGCTGGCTCCCCGCACGCCGCGCCACCCGCGTCGACCCCATGGTCGCCCTCCGCTACGAGTAAGAATCATCGCTCGATCTTTGTAGGTCGCGGCGGGATATTTCCTCGAATTCATTTCCACATCAATGTCCCCCAGTCGTGGCCTCGCGCCCAGGGGCCGGCGTTTGTGAGTCTTGTGGGTCGCGGCTTCAGCCGCGACGTTGGCTCAGCAAACTCATGAGGGGCTTTAGCCCCTGAGGCCGCGCCACACTACTGTCACTCCGAGTCCCGAGCGAAGCCGAGGGGCGAGGAATCTGCTGTTAAGGTTTCAAGTCCCGGAGGGACGGCAGAACATAGCCCACGGCGGAAGCCGTGGGAAAATCCGATGCGCGAAGCGCATACCTTGCTGCCGCAGGCGCGCCGGGTGCCCCATCTTTGCGCAGCAAAGGTGGGGATTTTCCCCTATTGACTTCCTATATGTGATGCGTTTATCGTTCTATAGAAAACCTATAGGAGAGACCCGTGCCCCCCGAACAAACCGACCTATTGCGTGGAACCCTCGACATGGTGATCCTAAAAGTTCTGGCCCATGAGGAAATGCACGGCCGGGTGCCCCATCTTTGCGCAGCAAAGGTGGGGACTTTGATTTTTTCCTAGGTGTTAGTTTCGGGTGCCCCACCCTTCGTTTTTAAGGGTGGGGGTTTTGACTTTCTCTGTATGGTGTCCCCTATTGACTTCCTATATGTGATGCGCTTATCGTTCTATAGAATTCCGATAGGAGAGACCCGTGCCTCCCGAACAAACCGACCTCCTCCGTGGAACCCTCGACATGGTGATCCTAAAAGTTCTGGCCCATGAGGAAATGCACGGCCTGGGAATCTCCCGCCGCATTGAGCAGATCACCAAAGGCACATTCGACGTCAAGCCCGGCTCGCTCTTCCCCGCCCTCCATCGCATGGAAGAGGAAGGATGGATCGCCTCGCAGTGGGGCGCCTCGGAAAACAACCGCCGCGCCAAATTCTATCGCCTTACGGCAACAGGCCGGCGCCAACTGGAAAAGGAAACCAAACGCTGGGGCCGTATCTCGGTAGCCATCGCTCGCGCCCTCGAAACATCATGAAAACGTCCTGAAAAGGTCGCAACGCAATGTCCGTGCTCGCACATGTGAATAGCCTCTTCCGCAATCTCTTCCGCAAGCAAGAGATCGAACAGGACCTCGACGAAGAAATCCACTCCCATCTCGCGATGCTCACCGACCAGAAAATCAGCGAAGGCATGAATCCCCAGCAAGCGGCCCGCGCCGCAAGAATCGAACTCGGCGGCATCGAACAGGTAAAGGAACAAGTACGTGAAACTCGCGCTGGCGCGTGGCTCCAATCCCCGCTGCAAGACCTCCGCTTCGGCCTCCGCATGCTCCGCAAAACCCCCGGCTTTACCCTGACTGCGGTTGCCGTCATGACGCTCGGCATCGGAGCGAATGTTGCCATTTTTTCCGTCGTCAACACTGTAATCTTAAAGCCATTGAAGGCGCCCGACGCGGATCGAATCGTCCAAGTGGAAGACACTTACCAAGGAACTCCAAATGCCGGAACTGAGCTTCCAAAATTCAACTTCTGGAAGCAGCAGACAAGTATTTTTCAGGATATTTCTGCCTATAGACTCGACCGCATGAATCTAACTGGTGGGTCGTCCCCTGAGCTGATCCCAGTAGCTCGCGTCACGCAGGATTTCTTCCGTCTTTTCGGAGCGCCGGTATTCCAAGGCCGCACATTCACGGCCGATGAAGATCGACCCTATGGTGGGAATGTTGCTGTGCTCAGTTATGGATTCTGGACCCGTCGTTTCGGAAGCAATCCCCAGGTTCTTGGCCAACCAATTACCCTCGGAAGTGAGAGCTACACTGTAATCGGAATCCTCGGCCCCGATTTCGATACCGAATTGTTCGACCAATCTCCTGATGCATGGCTTCCGTTCCAAATAGAACCAAACACGAATGACCATGGCAGTTACTGCTATGTTGCAGCCCGCCTCAGACCTGAGGCGACGCTTAGCATGGCCATTGCGCGCCTTCAATCTGTCGTAGGAGAGTATCAGCGTAGGTTCCCCACCTTTAGTAGCTCGAAGGAGAGTTTCACTGCTCAGCCACTTCGAGAAGCGATGGGCAACAGTTCACGTCCCCTAATAATGCTCCTCGTCGGTGCAGTGATTTTCGTGCTCCTCATTGCCTGCGCCAACGTCGCCAACCTCTTGCTCGTCCGCGGCACCGGAAGAATGCACGAAATTGCCATCCGGGCTGCCGTGGGCGCCGGGCGGGGGCGAGTCATTCGCCAATTGCTCACGGAAAGCACACTCCTCTCCCTGGCTGGGGGAATACTGGGCCTCGTGCTTGGCATGGTCGGCATCCGAGCCTTGCTTGCCCTTTACCCGGGCAACCTTCCCCTTACTTCGCCAGCGAACCCGCTCTATATTCCTCGTATCGGAGAGTCGGGCTCCGCAGTCGCTCTGGATTGGCGGGTTTTGGCGTTTACAGTTCTTGTTTCCCTTGGCACAGGTGTGTTGTTCGGTATCCTTCCTGCATTCCAGGCGTCTCGCGCCGACCTCAACGTACTCCTCAAGGAGAACAGCGCACGCTCCGGTTCAGGCTTTCGCCAGCACAAGACCCGCTCTCTTCTCGTGATCAGCGAAATGGCTCTTGCGCTGATAATGTTGATTGGATCGGCTCTGTTGATTCGAACCTACATCGCGCTACGCTCGGTAGATCCGGGCTTCAACTCGCACAATGTCCTCACCATGCAAATGTCGTTAACCAGCACTCGTTTTGAAAAAACTGCGGAAATGGATCAACTCGTTCGCGATGGCACTACACGTATTCGGGCATTGCCCGGAGTAACTAATGCAGCCGCTACCTGCTGTCTACCGTTGGAAACGGTTTGGCAGCTTCCCCTTATCGTCGTAGGGCGTCCGTTGGACGGCTCCTTCCATACCTTCGGAGGTTGGACGTTCATTTCGCCGGGTTACTTTGATTTGTTCCATATACCTGTTCTGCGAGGCCGGGCATTCACGGAGCGCGATGTTGCCGGTGCGCCGGGCGTGGTGATCATCAACCAAGCGATGGCTCGCTTGTTATGGCCGAAAAGCGACCCGCTCAATAATCGCCTGATCATTGGCAGAGGCATGCGCCCTGAGTACGACAAAGACTCCGCTCGTCAGATCATCGGCATCGTGGGCGACGTTCGAGATACTGTTCTCAGACAGCCCCCCAGGCCCGCGATGTATGTTCCTATTGCCCAGCTTCCGGATGGCATCAATATCATTAATCTACGGCTGCTGCCCATTACCTGGATCGTCCGGACCAGTGTCGAGCCGCATTCGCTTGGTTCGGCGATTCAGAGCGACCTTCAGCAAGCAAGCGGCGGTCTGCCTGTTTCTGGTATCCGTTCAATGGATGAGGTGGAAGCACAGGCCACCTCGCGCCCACGGTTTGAGATGTTGCTCATGACGATTTTTGGGTGCTTGGGGTTGCTGCTGGCGGCAATCGGCATCTATGGCTTGATGGCTTATTCCGTCAAGCAGCGCACGCACGAAATGGGAATCCGATTGGCATTGGGAGCCGAGTCGCGCCATGTACGGAACATGGTTGTCCTTCAAGGTATGCGTCTGGCGCTGGTAGGAGTCGCAGCTGGCATCGCCGCCGCGTTCGGCCTGACGCGCTTCATTGCGGGCTTCTTGTTCGGCGTCAAGGCTTGGGACCCAGCGGTCTTTATCGCCGTGCCGATTCTGCTAAGTATAGTTGCTCTTCTCGCTGTATGGCTTCCCGCTCGTCGGGCAACCCGCATGAACCTCGTCGAGGTACTCAGACATGAGTAGCTCCAGAAGAGCGAGAATACGCTGGAGAGAATTGCTCCTGGCGGGCATCCGCTTGGAATACGGGGTCTTGTTCGTGGGATTGATTCTTATCAGCATCACCGCATTCGGCGATATCCTGTTCGAAGGGGACTCCGCGATCGAGTACACCACGCGGCCCACTAGCGATCCAGTCTTTGCGTTGAATCAGGGGATCGCAGCGGGTCGTGTTCAACTCAAATTCGACAACGCGCAAGGCTATCTTCGTTCGGTCCTTGGCGCGCTGAAAATACCAGTCGAGTCGCAAATGGCTGTTTTCTCGAAGACCAGCGTACAGTCTTTTCGGATCTACCCAGACAATCCGCGTACTCTCTTTTTCAATGATTCAACGGCAGTAGGTTGGGTACCGGGCGGCTTTATTGAAGTGGCGACCGAAGATGCTCATCAAGGTGTCGTGTTTTATTCTTTAGCACAACAGGCTACAGGAAAACCCCAATTCACCCGCCGCAACGACTGCCTTGGCTGTCATCATACGGAGGAGACGCTCGGCGTTCCCGGCATGTTGGCCGGAAGCGTCTTTACGGATCTGGACGGCAAGCCACTCTATGACTTCGGCACCTACGTAACCGACCATCGAACTCCGTTGGAACAACGTTGGGGAGGCTGGTATGTCACGGGGGCGACCGGATCAATTCGACATATGGGAAATGCTACGGTCGCTGATCCCACGAACACCAAAGCTAACAAACCTTACGGATTCACCCTGCAATCCCTCCGCGGCAAATTCGATTCAGACGCCACACTCTCTCCCTACAGCGACATCGTGGCTTTGATGGTCTTTGAACATCAAATGCACATGGTCAATCTGCTTACGCGAATCGGTTGGGAGGCTCGACTTGATGTGGTTCAGCAACCAAAGAGCAACGTGACTGCATTACTCCGACCTCGCGCCGAAGAGTTAGTGGACTATCTTCTGTTTGTCGATGAAGCGCCTCTTACTGACAAGATCAGAGGCACTTCGGGCTTCGCCGAGAAATTCGTCGCCGAAGGGCCGATTGACAGTAAGGGTCGATCGTTGCGCCAACTTGATCTTGAGCATCGCCTCATGAAGTATCCGTGTAGCTACATGATCTATTCGGCCGCCTTTGATGGTCTTCCGCCGGAAGCGAAGGACGCAATCTATAAACGGTTGTGGCAGGTCCTATCTGGAAATGATAAAGGCGCAAAGTACACGCGACTCTCCTTCGGCGACCGGCAAGCAATCGTGGGCATTCTGCGTGACACCAAACCGGGTTTGCCAGATTACTTTCGCGCAGTCACCCACTAAGCGCGGTACTTAACTCCCGGTTCGAATTGGGCGCCCCACCCTTCAAGTTGGGGGTGGGGGTTTTGACTTTCTCGTTCGAACGCAGCTTCCCTCCACACCCTCCCCCATTCGAACGGACCCGTTTCGAATCTAGTACTCACAAGTAATAGTTAAACAGTGTGTTGACACAGTCGGTAATCCATGCTATCGTTGGATATGGCGCTCGGACTGCAAAGAGAAGACCCGGCAACAGGTGCTTCGCCGGGAAGCAAGCCTGCCCGCCGGAGCGCGCCCTTTGCGTCCCGGTCGCTCTTGCGGGACCTTGGCGAAGGCGGGGCGCACTCTTTTGCTTTCCCCCAAAATGGGCGTTACGTGTTTTCAACACTTTGCGCACTCTTTTGTTCACTCTTTTGCACTCCGAAAATAGCAATGTCCCTGTTTTCAATCCATTGCGCACTCTTTGGCAAAAACATGGGGGGTAGGAGTATCAACTTCATAACTACCCCCGAGCCGCACTCGGCGCTAACCAAGCCAGCCCGCCATAGCCTTGGCGGAGGCGGGTCGCCTAACACCATTAGAATGAACACTTGCGCAAAATCGCACTTTAACCCTTTTGTAATGAACACTTACAAAAACACTAGACTTAAAGTCGTTTGGAATGAACACTTACAAAAAAAAGGGGGTGTGGGGGGGTGCAAATCCGCCCAAGTTGACTTCGCCGGGAGCCTCTCGTATGTTCTACCCAAAGCTTGCAGGATGCGCATCTTGAGCGTATCTCTGGGAGGTTCCCAATGAAGTCGAGGCCCGCTATGAAGTCGCGGTCCATCATGAAGTCTACGGCACTCTTCCTACTGATTTGCTCTGTGGCGCTGGCGGCTGCGCAGCCCGCCGCCAAGAACACCATCCTGGTCAACCGCATTGGACCCTCCGGCGGCGCGCTGTACATCGCCAATGCCGACGGCAGCGGCGAACGCAAGCTCATGAGCGAACCCAAATTCGACTACGACGCCATGTATTCCCCCGATGGAAAATGGATCGTCTTCACCTCCGAGCGCAACAGCTCTTCCAATATCTATCGCGTCCATCCCGACGGTTCGGGGCTCGAGCGCCTCACCGACAATTTCGGCTTCGATGATCAGGGCTCCCTTTCGCCCGACGGCAATCAGTTGGCATTCGTCTCCTCGCGCGGCAGCGGCACCGCCAATATCTGGATTCTCGATCTCAAGACGCGCAAGGCGCGCAACCTGACCGGCGCGCCGTCCATGCAAGCGGCCCCTGGAAAAATGGACGGCTTTTACCGGCCTTCCTGGTCGCCCGACGGCAAGTGGATTGCCTTCTCTTCCGACCGCGGGACGGACTTCAAAGGCCACCATATCCCCGCGCCCGGATGGGAGCACATTCAAGCCGCAAGCCTCTACGTCATTCAGCCCGACGGCCAGGGCCTGCGCAAGCTCACGCCCGAGGGCGAGTTCGCCGGCTCGCCGAAATGGTCGCCCGACGGCAAGCAAATCCTGTATTACAGCCTCTCTCCCG
>Ga0207007_1052_pt1 | contig 30841 bp, 25 predicted proteins | sample Alteio_BWMinCont_85_FD_153487 | JGI IMG/M metagenome (GOLD analysis project Ga0207007, IMG submission 153487) | Enriched cells from forest soil in Barre Woods Harvard Forest LTER site, Petersham, Massachusetts, United States -... | ecosystem: Environmental > Terrestrial > Soil > Temperate forest >...
TCGATTACCTTGGGGATGATGTACACACCGCTCTCAAGCTGAAAGTTGATGAGGTTCGGCTTGCCATCTTTGATTTCGTAGAGAGCAGGTTTTTCACGCGCGGCGCACTTGATATAGGTGAATGAGTCGTCGTGGTAGATTGCCGACACAAGAAACGGTTCTTGGGAGCCTTTCTTGTCCAATGAGTAGTCGAAGTGAAGCTTCGTCGAGTAGTCTGTTCTGAATTTGTTGACTTGCTCGGTCACCTGCGCTTCGGCTGCCTGAATCCGTTCGTCAGTCTGTGCGTGAAGTGCGTCTAACTCCTTCTTGTATGCTTCGGCCTCTCCGGCGCGAACGTAGCCTTGCAGAGGACTGTTGCTCCCAACGCTCGATTCCTCTTTCGGCTCGACGAAGAGTTTGAGGTCCGGCTCGACAGTAGGCTCACTGCTGATTTCGGTCAGCAGGAATGAATAGACGTGCCCAGATGCAGTAATCAAGTGGAGATCGCTCCGTATCCCCGCTTGCGCGGGATGGACGTAGCACAGGTTGTGCGCCCCGTTGATGATCCAGAAGTCTTTGTCGCCGGTCGCAAAATCCAGAATCTCTTCGTTCTGAGGCAATACAATGAGGGTCGAGTACCGGAGCTTTGCGCGGACCGAAATAACGTCCTGTTGCGAGTACTTCACCGTTCGAGCAACGCCAGTTTGCGCAAATACAGGTAATGCCAGGGCCACAGCAAACGTGAGAATTGCGAGCGAGAGACTCCTTCTGCGAAACATCACACTGGTTTTCATGCGTGTTCTCCTTTGGAAAGCTTTCTTTAAGGTGGGTGTTCTCATTGCGCCAGTCCCGCTAACACTTCGAGGCCCTTTTCGAATCCATAGGTCTCGAACGCTTCTTTTCGTTTGCGATTGTCAAAAGGGTCGTTTGTGTAGAGCCAGTAGCTCGTCCGGTCAACCGTCAGGTTCGCAACTTTCGCGAGTTCCGGGGTCTTAATGAGGAACTGCTGCTTGGGAATAAGGGTCGAAATGAGATCGACCTCGTTCTCGTTCAAATGGAACTGTCGCCGATAAAGATCCCGATCCATGTCGGGATTGGCCAGGAAGATTTTCGTGGGGCAGCTTTCAACGATTACGTCCAACACCTCCGACCGGCGTAGTTCGTCGAGGGATTGGGTAGAAAGAATCATCGCCGCATTGGCCTTCCTCCACGTCTTAAGCGCCTCGACGATATACCGCTGGATACTGGGGTTCTTTAAGAACACCCACGCTTCATCTATAAAAAACGCCTTGAAAACAGTGCTGATTTCCCGGTCGCTGATGACGGAGTTCGCGCGATGCAGGATATAGAACAGGAGTGGTTCGAGAAGTTCCGGGTATTGGCTCATTTTCTGAAAGTCGAAACACTGGAAACGAGAAAAGGAAATCGTGTCTTCCGAATTATCGAAGAGGAATCCGAACTGGCCACCGCGCGTCCATTTCGCAAGCCTGTCCGAAATACGGTGGCCCAGTATATTTGCCAGAACTCCAAGCGTTCGGAGCGGTGGGTCAATGGAATACAAATTCTCGATCTGTAGATACAGATCCCGTTCCTCGCTGGGGTCCAATTCGACTGGCGCTCCCCCTTGCAGCAGGACCTTCACAAATAGTGCGAGGAAGTCGAGATTCTCCTTTGTAGGTGGGAGAGAGAACGGATTGAGCCTGAACTCAGGGGAATTGATTCCTATCTTCACGTAAGAACCGCCGAAGAGTTGGGTGAGACTTTCGAAGCTGCCGCCGAGGTCAAAAATGAACGTTCGAGGCTCGTACTTTTGAAGGTTTGTGATGAGGAAATTCAGAAGGAATGATTTCCCGGCACCAGTTCGCCCGAGAATCATCGTGTGGGCCACGTCGCGGTGATGGAGATTGAGGAAATAGGGCGTGTGATGGTTAGTTTCGAGGACCGCAAGGTATTCCTGGTGAAGATGGCGGTTCTGATGCTCGCCACAGTGCAGGGTGAACAGGAATGAATAATCCGCATAATTCGAGTTCAGAAGGTACAAAGAGCGGAAATTGAAGACGTAATTGCCGGGAACGGTTGCGAGGAACGAATTGAGAAGGTTGTATTTCTCTTCGTACAGTTGTGCATCATGAACGCTGAACACCTTGTAGAACTCTGCGCACGCCCGATCCAGCTTTGCCAAATCCCGGTCATAGATAACGACGGTGAGTGAAAAGTTGCCGAAGTAATTTCCCTTTAGTTCAATTTCCTTGATGCTCTCTCCCAGTTCTCGCACTTGGGATTCTTTCGAGTCGTCCGCCAGAACATCCCGTGCGGGGGCGTCATTAAGATTCACCTGACTGAAAAACGAGTGTTTTGTGTTGTGGAAATGGCGGCGTTTAGCCTGAATTGTCCTGCGCATTGCTCCCGAGTCTTCCTTTTTCCACTCGGTCACGACGTGGTAGTTCGCTTGGACTTCTAGGAGCCGCTCAAAGATCAATGGGAAGCTTTGTGCTGAGGGTTCCTTGAGGGTTAGGACCTTCACGTAAAAATCGTCGAGGCGAAGGAATCCGCGATGGCACTCAAGATGGGATTCGCAGAGGTAGTAGTCCAGAAAAGTGTCGTATTTCAGACGGGCGAGCGCAATTTTCTGCGGGTCAAAATTCAGAGTTTGTTTGAGGATGCGAAATGCTTCCTGTTTGTCGAGCAACCGCATGGGCAGAAAATCGTTTACCTGCAAGATGAAGCTATCGACTTTTTGTCGTAGACCGGCTTGACCCTTGCTGATTTCCCGGTCGAGCAATACCACCTGCTGTCGCCCTGAGAAGTGCGCTCGCAGTTCAGCGAGTGCTTTGGATGGGTGTTTCGGAAACTCCGAAAGCGTGCTGCCAAGCGTTCGTGTGTACCGATAGCCCTCGAATAGAATCACGTAGTAAATCGAGAGCGAGAAGAGAGTTTCGGATTTTCCGGCAAAATAAGCGACGCGGTTTTTGATGGCCGTATCTACGATTGGCTTGCCGTAGAGTTTATAGGGAATCGTTTCGTTGTTCCGTTTGAAGAGATACTGATAAATCCGGTATTTGTCGTCGAACACCTTCAGTGCCGATTCGAGCCGCTTGGTGAAGCCATCAAGCGCATTGCCATCCAGGCATTCGTAATCCACTCCACGAACCTCGAGGATTACCCCCAAATCTCCCGTCTTGGTCAGGAAAATATGCGAGTCGATAAACCCGTAGAGGTTCACCTGCTCATTGAATGAGCCTGTTTCGCCGTAATTCTTGAATACGCGCTCGAGCCTAAGCATTGGTGAGCCTGCGAATCGAAACCGGGCTGAGTTTTGCCGGGTCGTATTGGTTGCGAAGTTTGGGTGATGTGAGCAAAAATCGGAGAATCTGCGGATCGGTTTGCGTGGCCCATCGGGCCACGAAATAGAGAAGCAAGAACATCAATAGCCCGCCAAGAAGGCTGCCAAGCAGATTGAACGTTCCCGCACCGATACACATCGCGAAGAAGAAAAACTTCCTCTCGGCTCCCAAGATCGTGAGAGGTCGGGACAGCGACCGATGAACCATGTTGATTCGTCTCGTTTCAGGCATGGCGTTCCCTCAGTCGAGGACTCCTATCCGGGGAAGAGCCAGGCGAGGAAGTTCACCGCTGCGATTGCCATGCCTACGCCGAAAAGCACACCCGCCAGAACTCTCTTCGATCCGCCTTCCCCAAAAGCGAACGTCAGGCCGGAGACAACAATCGCGACGAGGGAGAGCCCGCGCGCGATGGTGCTGGTGAATGCCGTTTGCAGTACGTTTACGGCGTTCTCCCATGGGGAGTTTCCCTGCGCATAGGCAGGCGCGGCGAGGAGTAAGCCCACTGTGACTGCCGCAATCTGTCTGGAAATGACCTTGAACCGAACCGCTTTTCGCCAAAGTGTGCTCATGTCTGCGAGTCTCCTTTATTCATGCGCTTGTATAGCGCCTGTCAGTAGATTTCTCGCGTAACCCGTGGCTCCAGAAACTGACGCAACAAAGTAAGAACTGGCCCAGTGGTATGCGACCTGTTCGTGGTCAAGACACACTTGGAACACAAGCTACGCCCAGGTGGTTTTTACTTTCGCGTCTAGCCAGTCGTCGGGTGGCCGTCCACGAGACCTGGCGCACTACGGGCGGGTGGGGTTCGCCAAGCTCGCGGGGAGAATCCTGCGAGAACTCCCCTCAATTATATAGAGGGGAAAAAACGCCAAAACCTCACCGAGTAAATGAAAGTTTGTTTGTACGGTATGGACAGATCAATTGCGGGAATGGGATATCTACGGCTGGGCCTTCCGTTTCTGCTCCTGAAGGAAATGGCTGTAGGTCCTGTAGCAAGGCGAACACGAACTAATGTGAGTGAGAACCGATTCCTCGACCTCGGTCGGCTTATTGGCAAGCAATTCCAGGGTCGAGTCGGGAGGACAGCCTGCGCGCGTAGGATTTGGGAAATCCTCTGCGAAATGCTCTTTGCCAAGGCGCAGGAACTCCTTGTCGGCGGGAGGACTCGATTTTGCTTTCTTCGGTTTGATCCTGGCACCTGGCAGGGGTGAATTCGTAATCATCCCTCCCGGTTTTGTATTTTCAGCCTTTTTCGCGTGCGGTCAAGAGCTTTGCTAAATCGGGCTTCAACCGCATGGCTGGAAAGTCCATAGCGGTCGCCAATTTCTTTCCAGGAGAAGCCCTCAAGGCGGCGAAAGGCAACTTCGCGAGTCAGTCGGTCGCAGGTGCGCATTATTTCGTCGAGCAGCAGAGCGGCTTCGGCCCGCACAAGATCGCTATGCGAAACCTGGCTTTCGGTTTGCGCGTCGAGAGATTCTTGCAAAGCGACATCCTTGCGCCTCGACTCGCTGACCAGCCGGATGTAAGCGCGGAATAGATAAGCAGCGAGATCCCGCACAGCAGAGCCGTTGGCCTGTTTGGTCTTGATTGCTTCTGAAACGGAGGCTGCTGCTTGCTCGAAGAGATTCACAGCAACGGCTGGGTCTCCGAGAAGTCTTTCAGCGTAAGGGATAGCCTTCGGCGCAATTCTGTTGGCAACAGACAAAACGGTGGGATCGATTTCTCGGCCCGAGAGGTCAACCGAGTTAAGCAAGAATCGGGGACTGGTAGTCGCTTCTCGCCTGGGGTCCAATGGACGTACCCCTTGTGCCGCCGAGAACCCTTACTAGTGTATAGATGCACTTGGAGGGTATGGAGTTTCATGTAAGTTATTGATTTGATAGTACTTTAGTACTACTGAGGTACGCTGGCACGGCATTGCGCAGGATGAGGGATCGAGTTACTTCGCGACCCATCCTTGGGCCGTGAGCACTAGAGCCTGATTGACGGTGGTTTTTCCAGCTCCATTGAGTGTCCCTATGATGCCGGGGAAAGCCTTCTGAATCTCCGGGTTGTTTGCCCAATCTGCAAGATTGTCGATTCTGTAGGTGTAGTAGATCGTCGCCCCTGTCGTGTCGCCAATCTTGTTCGGCCCTTCTGTCTTGCTGACTTTATCCAGGGCTTGTTGTCCAAAGCAAATGTCGCCGAGCGCTTCCTTGTTGGGACCCAATCCGACAACATCTTTTTCACGATAGAATTTCTTGCCTTGATCCGTCAGTTCGTAACGAAGAACTTTGGCTTTCGCAGGGCGACCGCTCAGCGTTGTGTATTCGGCTTCTGTGTTCTGGAAATGCACTAAACCGACTTTCTCTAGGGCAGCCATCTCTGATGCTTTGACGCTACCCGCGCGTTGATCGCTGTCTTGGAGGTCTACCGGCCACTTCGTGGAGATGCCAAGGCAAAGCTGGCCTTTCTTCGCAAGATAAGCATTCGTCGCGGCGGACAAATCCCTGACGTTTGCGTCGCTCTTGCTTCCACAACCGGCCAGAAGGAGAGTTCCAAGAACCATGACGCACAGGACATTGTTTTTCATGGTGTCCTCCCGTGACAATTGCCAGAGGTGTTCAATCGTATTCTCGGAGCACCCGCCGCGTTCGCGCGTTCGATCTATCCCCCGAATTAAAGTTCAAGATACCCCAACCGGAGGCCGATCTTGCAGACAAAAAAGGGGGACATCATAACGGGGCGAAATTCCTAAGCTTGTTGGAATCCGCTCGCAATCGCAGGTTGATAGAGGACTGAATCAGCATTGCACACGGCACAACGAAAGTGACCGTACGTGTGGACCCTATAGTTCGAGGAGCAATGCCAACACCTTACTGATACTCCAAGCGAAGGCTTGGACATTCTGTGAAGGAGCAATCCTCCCAAGCCAACGAAAAAGCCAGCTGCGGCCCCCGCACCTCGGTTTTCTTCGTTCAGTAGAGCACCGCCTCCGGTCGCGGCGGACAGTGTAGGAATCACGTGCGAATCATCGTATGAATCGATAATTGACAGAAGGTAGTTCCGCCATTCAGGAGTTCGCTCAAAAAGGACAAAATGATTGAACCTTGGGATCACGATTCTGATCTTGCCCAAAGAGTCCAAGGGTTCGAATATCCATATCTCCTTATTGGTAGCAGTTCCGCATTCCCAGTTTATCCAATCCCTTGTATGGGGAAGGCTCTCAACAGTTTCACTGAGCAGCACAAACAAGGCATTTGACGACTGAATGTCCCTTGCGATTTTATCTGCCGTAACGCCTGTAGGTGCCTCCTTCTCGAATTCTTCCAAATGAGGTTTCACTTTGGTCCCGGCAAAGGCCTCCAAGAAAAAGTGGACGGCGTCGGTATCTCTCTGGCTATGCGATACGAATATTTGTGCCATCGCGAGTATTTCCCTTCATAGGCATCACGCTATGCGTAGCATGCCTAAATTGCATGTCGGCTCAGATTTGTCAAGAACGAGTAAGAACGCAAACGAATGGTAGTCGTTTCCGTAGGGTGCAGCCACACGCAAAACGTGGAACTGAGAGTGCGTTGCGCTGGCTAACACTCACGCAGCCCGGCACTGAAGACGTTTCACCGCTACTTCACTGTAGCTAGAATCAAGTTCGATTCCGACGAATCGGCGGTCTTGAAGCTTCGCGGCCAGCAACGTAGAACCTGAGCCACAGAACGGGTCGAGTACGACATCGCCGGGGCGAGAAAATGATTGAATCAGCGGCGTGAGAACGCAGAGCGGTTTCTGGGTCGGGTGCAGCTTATTTCCTGAATACTGCCATTCGAGCACATCGGGAATCCGCTGCGACGGTTGCGGCGGATTGCCCTTCGCAAGCAAGTATGCGTTCTCGTGGTGATAGCGCAGAAACCGCTCCGTTGAGGGGTATCGCTTCGTAAACGTCAAGTGGCCTGCGAGCCGGAAACCTGCTTCACGCCAAGCGGCGATGAATTTGTCCGCCTGGTGCCAGCCGTAGAAGCTGACACAGAACGAGTCACGTCGCAGCACACGGAAGATTTCAGCGAACGCGGGTTTCAGCCAAGAGGCATCGTCATCGTTGGCTACGGTGCGCCCGTCACGGGAACGATAGTGCGCGAGATATGGCGGATCGGTCAGGACGAAATCGACGCTGCCGCTGCGTAGCTGCCGCATGACATTGACGCAATCGCCTCGCAAGACCGAATTCACCTGCTGCTCGCTAATGAGTTGTTTGCTCTGCTCTTTATTCATTTTAGTTCTCTCTTTCGTGTTGGGATTTGCTGCCTTCAGCCAAACAAGGAAGCAAGACCGACACGAAGAGAACTGCTGCGAAGGCGTGGCTGGTTAGGGCTGGAGCGGGTGGCAACGCGAATGACAGGAGAAGTCTCTGCGACTGGCGTGAGCGGGTGCAAGCGGAGGACCCGCGCGAAGCGTAACACATAATGTGTGTCGTAAACCGGCCCCGCCGTAGCAACTCAAAGAGAGCAAACAATGGCTGCGGGGAACGAGAATCAGAACGGCTACGTCAATGATGAAGGCAAACATCTCGCGGCGTATCTGAACTGAGGGTGTCTTCTGATGAGGCCTCGGTCACCCGTCCTAGACGGGTGGCGCGGAGGATTGCTCCGTGCCGATGGCGTCAAGAATTCGAGTAGCGGTTTGCTGGATGTGCTGCAAGCTTTCCGACAGGAGCTTGGCGTCACCTTCATAGAGTTGGATGTAGTCTTGCGCTGCCGAGCCAGTCTCAAGGCCGATTGCTTGGCAGACGACGAATGCTACGGCCTCGGCTTCCGTCTCGCGGCTACTCTTTGAAGTGCTGGCGCGGCGCTCGTCACGGTGCATCAATTCGTGTGCGACCTCGTGCGCCAGTGTTGAGAATTCTTCGGCAGGAGCCTGTCCGGGCAACAAAGTGATCTTGCCGCCTGCGGAGGTGCCGCGAGCAGGGGCGATGTCCTGCGAGTATTCGAGAAGAATGCCCTGCTCAGTGACGAATTTACCGAGCCGGTCGCGGTATTCGCGGGGATCGCCATTGATGTTGCCAATTTCAGGAAGTTCTTGACCGTCCGTCTGGCTGATGTCGAACACGTACGCGGCCCGGAAGCTGACAGCGGTTGATGATTCATCGGTTTCCGTTTGTTCCACACTTTGGTTCTTCGGTCGAACGATTGGAGCGAGAATCAAGATACCTTTCTCGCCTTTCTTCACGAAGCGTCCCAGTTTGTGCCACGTATGGAAACCAGCGACGTGCGTAGCCGTTGGCTTCTGCGATGCGATCAGCATCACGTTCCGTAGACTGTACCGATGGAATCGGCCAATCGCCGCGAGGTAATTTCTCAGCGTCTCACTGTGGCCCCTTTCCAGAGCCTGACTCAATTGCTCGATTGCTGCACTAACGATTTGCTTGGCTTGCTCGACTTTCATGATTGTTCTCCTGTTTCGGAAGCTTCGTGCCCCCTTCACCAAACAGCGAGGGGGTAAGGTCCCGAAACAGAGAACAGAGCGAAGAGATTGGTGCGTCCAGGTCGGAACGGGTCGCACGGTGGAGTGACACAGGCGTTCCGTGGCGCGAAGCGTGCTAGTGGAGACCGGAGGCGAGGGACTTACTCGCCGGGACGCGGCAATCTCAAAGCGGCGAAAAGAGGAGAGCTGGCCCAATCGTCGCCAGGCAGAACGACGCTCGGAGGAGGGTCTGGTGGGAGTTCGGGGGGCGACAGCTCGAAAGGCTGAAACGCTTCTCGCAACATGGCTGCATATTTTGTTCGGTCATAGGCGTGCCAACCTTCCCATAATGCAAAGGCGCGGACCCGATCATTTGGAACGGTGGATTCGCTGTCCGTAATGATGTATTCGATGGTCTGGCCGGGTCGCAATTTCACGCCACTTCCAAAAAGCTGCTGTGCGGCAATCGCAGTGACACCAGCCTTTTGATAGTTACGTGGCTCCTTTGTAATCCGTTTACTGACGACAAGGTCCTTGATTTCGACATCTCCGCTGGCTAGCCGTTCTTCATAGCGAGCCAAGACGATGCGTGCGATTTCTAGTTTTTGAAGATAGGACTCACGGTCGTAGGCTTCTGCCAATATCAAAAGTACCTCTCGCTGCATTTGGTTTAATAAAGGAGGCGTGTCGTGGCGACGGCATTCGAGTCCCCTGACTTTGACTTCACCGTCCTCCCCGACCGCGAAGAAGCGATTCGGGACTGGAACATCCTGATATTGCTTCGACGGGAGGAAGACAACGTATCGGTAGACAGACTCTATTGCCAAAGGAAGGTGCGTTCGCTCTTCGATTTCCTTGGCAAGTTGCTCGAAGTCTTCGTGTGTTGCGCCTTCTCTCCACACATAGACGGAATCAACGATTGCATGCACCAAATCGAAGCCGCGACTCTCGGCGATTTCTTTGGCAACAAGGAGAGTTTCCCTCGCCACAGCATTGATGGCCTCGTGCGCCTCGATCTTTCCAAATCTCGCATTCTTATAGCCCGTGTATCCGAAACAACAGACGAGGAGCCACTTCAGCGAGTCACGTTGCAACTTGAATCGCGCTGCGATAGTTGGTTCAGACACCTTTTGAAGTTTTTTCAATTGTGTGCGCTTGGCAATTAGGCGTTCGACCACGCGGCTCGTGATACCTCGTCTCTTCTGGCAGATCCGATATCCCAACTCCGGTATGCGAGGTGCATCTGGGCAACACGGACAATTGACCGTTTCGGGAGAGATATTGAAATGGGACATGATGCTTGGGAACTGGCTGACAAAATCTAGCTCTGCGACATTCGCTGTGAAGCCTAGCTTGGGCACAAAAACTAACCCGCCCCGGTCTGCGGCCAGCAGCTCATCTGGTTGTTTTGGGTCTTCCGGCTCGGCCTTCTGCTCCGGTATCAACACGCCATCGCGGTGTGCGAGTTCCATTTGCATGTACGAAATACCCGTGCCCGTCGTTGTTCGGGCCGCGTACTGAATCGGCAGCTTGGTGACACGGGCCAATTCCCAGAGTCCCGCGAAATCACACTTTTCTGAGATAAACGAATTGTGCTTGTCCACATGAACGCGACCGAAGAGAGTTATTGCGCTCGCTTTGAAAAGTATCCGGCCATAGCTCGTGTAGCTCCGTGGTTTTGACTGCTGAACGGCAACTCCTAAGTCTCGGTTCAGGTTTAACGCAAACCTCAATCTCTCTGCTTGCTGGCCCAGAAGAGGCAGAATAGTGGAGTCTCCCCACTCGGAAAGAATTACGTCGGGGTCTTCGCGTTTGAGCAATCGGGCAAAACCGAATGCCGGCGGCTCACCCGTTTCGTCGAGTTCCCAGCAAGTTCCGTCCACTTCGATTTCGAGAGCAGCTCTCCGTCCATGTGTCGGGTCAATGCGCGATAACCCAGCAAGGCGAATCTGCATGATCTTGAGCGGAGGCATCTCGTAGTCGAGCGTCCATTCATCGTCGCGGCAGTCAATGGCAAGGATTTTTCCCTCGTCGTCCGCTTCGACTTCAACATAGGCGAGTGGAAAAAGTCTCTTCTCCCAGCAATAGAGCGAAGCAACCATGAGGTCGCTGTCGTAAAGCTGTAGGCGTGAGTCGAAACGATGGACCCATCGTCCCCAGCCGACGAAGTCAATCGGGCATTGAACGGACACTTTGAGGACTGGTCGAGTGGCATTCAGCCATAGGTCGATCCTTTCGGTCAGCTCAGTCCGAATGTTTGTGGTTTGCTTCTGCGCGGCATCCTGAAGCCGAGCAAGCTTTTCTGCACTCCCGGACACATAGAAAGCGGGGGCGAATGTGTCAGTCAAACGGCAGTGCTTCTGATTCCTGTCGATCAGCCACAGCGTCACTCCGTGCTGGTTCGGGTAGAGGTCTAGAATCCATCCCTGCAATTTCACAAAGCACCCCTGCGTTCTGAAGAACCTTCTCGATGGCGTACAAACGTTTTTCCTGGTCGAGTGCGATGGAAAGAAGAATGGCTTCCATTGGATTGTCGTGACATTGATACGTGGCTGCCTGGGTGTAGCAACGCACCCGAACAAAGAGTCTGTCAAAATGCGGCTGATCCTCGCGGCGCAGCGCACGTCTAAACTTTTTCCATCGCTCTGCTGCTTGTTGAATGAGTTGAACAAATGTAGGGACGGTTCTGCCCATATTGCGCCTCCGGTGAATCAGTTCACTGTGATAAGCGTGGCGCGGTTTTCTCGCAGGTAAAGGAGAGTTCGGTGTCGGATCGCGCTTTGACCTTCAACACTTGCGTTGCCTGGTCGCAAAGTTTCTCGAAGAAATCCCGTCTTTCTGTTTTGAACGAAGTTGCGTCCGAAAATACGCCAATGGAGATAGGAAGTGTCGCAATCTCTTGTAGCCCTTCGAGCGCATATTCGAACGATGCACGGGCTTCTCGATCCCGGACATCCTCATCGAAAAACAAATCAGGCAAGGCGGTGACGATAAGAACGTCGGCAGCAAATGCTTCAAGAATTTTCGGCACACGCCGGATAAGTTCCGTCAGTTGAAAACAGGTAAACGCTCTGGAGACTCGAATGAGGGCGTTGAAAGCAGATGGCTCAAGTCCACGTTGCCACGCGAAACGCGCAATCAGGAGCGGGCTGATCTGATTCGCACCGTCGAGATAAAGAACGCGCCTCTGATTAAGCAAGATTCTCGGAAGAAAGTAGTGCGAGACGCGTGGCAATTCCGGGCAGCCATAAAATACCGTCAACGCATGGGCGGGCAAAATCCAAGGCTTTATTGCCGGGTCTTTGCCTGCGCTGGTTGAAGTGACAGATAAATTCATGACGGCCTACCATTGGCTCCTAGAATCTGGCATGATCGTAGGCGAACAAAAGGCGAATGTCAAACTCCATAATTATTGGCACCGCGCGTGAAACAACGGAAGAGAATTTGTGAGCGACAAGAGGGCAGCTTCCAAGATTCTCGTCGGTCCTGCAGGATGGAGCTATCCTGACTGGAAAGGGATTGTCTATCCCAAACTCCGCCCTTCCGGCTTCCACGAGGTAAATTACCTCGCTGGATACTTCAACACTGTCGAATTAAACGTCACTTTCTATCGCCCTGTCGCCGCCAAGACGACTCAGGAATGGGTTGTGAGGGTTGCGCACAACAAACAATTCCTGTTCACGGCGAAACTCTGGCAGGAATTCACTCACAACCGTGACCTGAGCATCGAAAATGAACGTGCTTTTCGTCCGGGGATGGAAGTCCTACGTGACGCCGGAAAACTCGGAGCTTTGCTTGCGCAGTTTCCATGGTCGTTCAAGAACACTGCGGAAAACCTCGGCTATCTAAGTAAGGTCGTCGAGCGGTTTCGTGACTTTCCACTTGTCGTGGAAGTCCGCCACAGTTCCTGGGATAGACCCAATGTTTCTTCATGGCTGGCCGAACGCAATGTGGGATTCTGCAACATCGACCAACCAATTATCGGTCGATCTCTAAAACCTGGCGAGCGCACGACGAGCGCGGTCGGATACGTTCGGCTGCATGGGCGGAACTACAATGAGTGGTTCCGCGAAAGACCGGAAGGTAAAGGCTCTGAACAACGATACAACTATCTCTATGAACAAGAAGAATTGGAGCCGTGGGTTCAACGTATACGCAGCGTTGCCCGAAGCACCGAGTCAACGTTCGTAATCACGAACAATCACTTCGAGGGCAAGGCAATCGTCAACGGGCTTCAGTTAATTCACATGCTCACGAAAACCCGTGTTGCTATTCCTCCTGCTCTGATTGAGCGTTACCCGGAACTCGAACGGATCAGTTCGGGTCCCGGCAGCACGCCGAATCTCTTTCAATGATGATCTTGATGTTCGTCGAATCTTGCCCCGGTTGGCTGGAACACGTTCGTGCTCTTCTAGCTGCAAATCACCCGCGTCAATCAGGTCTTCGATTACTTCGTAAAACGTAATACCGGGTTTCCTTTAGAACGGAGTAATCCGTGTACCGCCCGCTATCGGAATAGCAACCCGTTTGCTGAATGGGAGCCGTCTAAGCCTTTCGTCAATGCGACAAACTAAGACAATATCAATCATGATGACGTTGCTCTTCGCAAGACTCGTTTCTATCAGTTTTAGTGTGCCAGCCGGATCAGGTTGGGGCGACCAACCGATTGATTTTCCTGAATGCGCAGAGATCACCCAATCATCGGTCGGCGTCGGCTTTGTCTCGCATATCTCTGCACCGTTGCGAATGATTTTGATGGCTACAATCTTCACTTCGTGGTCGGAATCATTCTTCACGATGCCGACATAGTTTGCCTGCTCCGTTTGGTCGAGTCTCAATTCGAGAGGAAAGTGTTCAGTTTCAGAGCGCTCTCGCTCCAAAGTTTCGAGTTTGTTTTGGAATTCAGCGACTTGCTTTCGAAGCGCGGCAATTTCTTCGACGGAGCGGTCAGGCGTCCACCATCTTTGCAGATACCAAGTAAGAAGTCCGCCGACAATTGCTGATCCGAACCCTACGAGAATCGTTTCCATAGTCCCCAAACCGTTTACGGTATCCGTGTGAACATCAGAATTGCGCCGATACAGGTTAGGTAAGTAAAGTCTACCTCCGGCCCGGTCAAGTTGAAGGCGACCACTCCGCCGTGCCCGAAGTTGCGATTGCGAAGTGTGTTTACCGCTTCCAGCACAGACGCTATTTGTTCATTCAAAGATTGCGTTTGACGGACATGAGCGACAACCTGACCAAACGTATCACGGGGCCTCTGATACCTTTCCTTCGCAACGGACTCCATCGCGTCGAAGACGTTCGTGCAAGCATCTCGGTCACGACGAGGGCGATCATCATACGCATCGCTCGCCGCGTTGAATAATTGGAGAGCGGGGGCGAACCGAGGCTCGCGAAGTTCGATGAAGGCCGCGTTAATTTGTGCTTGCGCGGGGGCTGGTAACGCACGGTGTAAACGCCCATCTTCGCCCAAGTCCCAAGCGACACCGTGAGCCGCCAGAATGCGGTTTACCCCTTCACGGTAAACCACTGCTAACTGAGCTTGTTCGTAGATGGGCCAAAGGCGAGAAATCAAGTCATAAACGCGGGGCCAATTGACACGTCCGATGTCACGCCCGGTAGCGTACCTGTATCCCCCGTAAGGCTGGCCTGCGGCACCAACTCCAAGACTCTGGCACACTACTCGATGAAGGCGCTCCCCCGGAACGGCTCCGTTGCTTTCCTCGGCAAGCCCGAAAAAGAGGTCAATCAATTCTTGGCGCATCGGTTCTGGGGCGTCTTCAACATTTCGGCCCGGAGGAACATCGCCCTGTTGCATGGAAAAATCTCGAATCCAGTTCATCGCGCCGTCTATTTCTTCCTTCTCGTTATATTGATGGACTTGAGCCATCGCCGCACATATGCAGCAAGTTCTTCGCCGATTGCGTCCCCAACTTTCTCTCCGATTCTGGTGCTGGCGGATTTGACCGCTGGCTTGATGACGTAATACACCACGATACCTACGCACGCGGGCACGACGAGTTCGGATGGGTTGTAAGGATTTCTCCTCCGAGAGTTTCTGGCTTCGAGTGAAACAGATTCCACAGGCCATTTTCTCAAAAGATCAGTCTTCAATTTTGGAAGCTTGCGCCGAAGCTCGGCAAGAACGAGTGGCATCCGTTCAACCGAGACAAAGATTTCGGCAGTTGGCTCGGGACCTACAACACGCACGATTGGCCCTTGGATTTTTTCACTTTTGGGGCTGACATGACGAGAGTGTACCACTAGCCAGGCCGGTGTAGAATCGCGAGACTATGGCAGACATTCGCGTAGGCACCAGCGCATTCACCGCCGAAGGTTGGGTTAGTTCCTTTTATCCCGAGGGCACGCAACCTAAGGATTTCCTGAGCTACTACGCAACCCAATTTGACGCTGTTGAACTAGATAACACTTTTTATCGCACGCCTGCGCTCTCCACAGTCCAAGGCTGGAATGCGAAGACACCTTCGGGATTCATCTTTGCTGCAAAAGTGCCGCAAGTTATCACTCACGACAAAGTACTCGTAGATTGCGAAGATGATCTCAACCATTTTCTGAAAACGATGGATGCCCTCGGTGATAAGCTGGGTCCACTCCTTTTTCAGTTCGGATACTTCAATAAATCAAAATTCAAGAGCGGCGCGGAATTCCTGGCACTCCTGAAAGCATTTTTGAAGAAGCTGCCAAAGGGTTACAAGTTTGCAGTCGAGATTCGAAATAAGAATTGGCTCGATCTGCGGTTTGTGGATTTGCTGCGAGAGCACGGCGTCGCTCTGGCGCTGATTGACCAAGGATGGATACCCAGGCCGTGGGAGATGAAAAACGATCTCGACTTGATTACTGCTGACTTCACTTATGTTCGCTGGCTTGGAGACCGGAAAGGCATAGAGGAAAAAACGAAGACTTGGGACAAGGTCATCGTGGATCGGCGGAGCGACCTCTTGAAATGGGTAGAGCTATTAAAGAAAGTGCACAAGCGCCGCATTCAAATCCTGGCGTTTGCAAACAACCATTACGCGGGCTTTGGGCCAGGCACAGTAAACCTCTTCCTGGAAATATGGCACGGACCTAGTTCATAGGCCCCAGACCGAGCGCCGTCGTGAGGCCACAGGTAGAATTGGTTTAACGTCGCCATGAACATTTAATAGAGAGCGCAGATTTCCAGAAACCGTTGCTCTATGACGCAGCCACATCCGTCGTGCATAATACCGTCGGGAGTTGAACGTACCTCTTCTGAATTTTGGCAAAAGCGAAAGATCCCGCCGCCGTTAAGCTTGGACGGAAGGGTGGGAAGGAGATCGCCAAGCGCGGCCCTGAATACTTCAGGCAGTTACAAGCCAAGCGCAAGAAGCACAAAGGCGGTCGGCCTTCCAAGTCCAAGAAATCCGCCTGAGAAGCTCATTGAAAAACAACGAGCGCTCGTTGTATAATTGTACACAGTGCGGAGGGCAATATGATAATTGGCGACCGCCTACGCGCCGTACGCGAAGAGAAAAAGCTATCCCAAGGGGATATCGAAAAGCGTACGGGCTTGCTTCGATGCTACATTTCTCGCGTTGAGAACGGGCATACTGTTCCGGCCATCGAGACCTTGGAAAAGATAGCTCGGGCGCTCGAAATTCCTCTGTACCAACTGTTCTATGATGGCGAGAAGCCCCCTCCGCTTCCGACCCTTCCGATTCGACGGACTTCTGCCGAGTTTGCCTGGGGAAGTTCCGGCAAGGATGGTCGTTATCTGATGAAGTTTCGCCAGCAGCTCAGCAGGATGGATGAAAGCGACAGGCGGCTACTTCTCTTCATGGCCCAGAAAATGTCCCGCAACACCGCCGGTCGGCCAGGAGCCAAGACGTAATGCAGAGTTCAGTCCCGGGTCATTTTGCATCTCCGGCATTTGGTCTCAGTGGAGTGGGACCGACCACAGGCAACCGCTTCCACAGAGAAGCAATCAGAAAAGTCGTACACCCATACGGGACAGGAAGGGGTGGCCCTATGGATTTGCAGTGTCCAAATTGCAGGTGCACAGACCTCAAGAAAGTATCCCTGGTCTACCAAGAGGGACTTCATTCTGTGAGCACGCGCACGCGATTACGCGGCGTCGTGGTCGGGAGTGATGGGCCTGATCTGGTTGTGGGCAGGGCGACTACGAAAGGGACACATCAGACGGAAATCTCGAAAGTGCTAGCGCCTCCGACGAAATGGTCCTACTTGAAATTGATTGGCTGGGCGGTTTTGGTGTTCTTATCCGTCGGTTGGATAGTCTTCTATGTGAATACGCTCGTGAAGAATTCTTCTTCGGTTTCTTCAGTTTCTCTAACAATCTACACTGTGCTCTCCGCTGGAGTCTTTGTTATATGTGTTCTTGCTTATTGGAAGCATAATTACTATTCCTACGCACGAGAATTCGCGGCGTGGGATCGATCCTTCATCTGCCAACGCTGCGGTACCATTAGCGACCAAAACTAAGCACACCTACAGATCGGAACGGCTCAAGTTATTGAAAGCAGGACGGATTCTCGTATTGGATAGTCCCGTCGAAACCAGGATTATCCTCAGCGTGAATGATCAACGGTGTAGTATCTTTAGCGCCTGATAACCGTCCCCGGTTTCAGAATTCGTGCTGCTCGATGAGGACTGCCCTCTCATGACGTTTCTCGACTTGTTACGGGCTCACTGGAGTATTGGCGGACTTGATGCTCCGAAGTTTGCTTGGATTGCGGCAGCGGGATTGCTTCTTGCTCCCCTCTGCGTTCTCGTTTACTTGTCTTGGAGGGTGCGGAAGGAGTCCAAGGTTCTTGCAGTTGCTGCGTCGAAACTTGAGAGGCTTCGGTCTCGAACACCTGCTGATCCGAGGAGAGGCCTTCCGAGCACCGTCTACAATGAGCTTGTGGAGGTCTTTAGCAAGTCTCCCACTCTAGTTCATCCCTGGAACGGATACGTTTCACTGATACTCGCCCGGAGAACTGGAACGGGAGAGGAGCAATTCTGGGCCTCAGAAAGCGCGGAAAGCACGTTCACGGATTCAGCCGTTCTTGAATCGCGCCTAAACCGGGGTTTCTACAATTCTCTCCCAAGCATAGTGACAGGCACTGGACTCCTCTTTACGTTTTTGGCCATCTTAGTTGCTCTGGTAGATGTTCGAATCAACACTCAAACAAATCAGATTGAAGGTTTGCCCCTTCTGATTGAAGGGCTTTCGGGAAAATTCGTTTCATCAATTGCAGCTCTCCTTTCAGCAACTATCTTTCTTTTGGCCGAAAAACCGCTGGCGCATCGTCTCTCGAAGGCTCGCCTGCGATTGATATCGAGCATCGACGCATTGGTTCCTCGCTTATCTTCGACACGGATATTGGTCGAAATGCAGCGAGACATTGCGGAGCAGTCTGTAGCGTTTCGGTCGTTTAACGCCGATCTCGCGACGAAACTGAGACAAGGATTTAACGAAAGCCTTGGGCCGACAATCCAACGCATGGTCGAAACGATTGAGGAACTAGACCGACGGCTGCAAGCAGCAGAGTCCCAAAAGCAGGAATCGATCACCGGGTCAGTAAGCTCGCTCCTGCAGAATCTCCAAGAATCCATGGCATCGTCGCTGCAAACAATGGGTGACAAGTTCAAAGAGTCCCTTTCAGGGACAGCAACTGGAGAATTCACTCGTGTAACTGAATCGCTCGCCGGTGCTGCGCATCTCCTCGAAAGCATGAATGCTCAATTTCAGGGAACACAATCTGCGCTGACAGAATTGGTAAATCTCGCGAAGAGTTCGACTGCGGAACAGCTTGCTCTCGGAAAGAGCCAAGTCGAAGATCTGACCGCTGTACTTCGACAATTCATGGTGCAGATGAATGAGACTGCCGGGTCTTCTGTCAGCCACATGGCAGCAACGCTCACGGGCGTTGTTCATGACCTCTCAAACAAGGTGAATGATCTAGGCACGCAGATGGCTGCAGCGCTAGAAAAGACCGCAGAGCAGACGACTAATGCTGCCTCGACCGTTGTTGAAAATGCTGACAAGTGGTCTTCCCGCAGCGCTGAGCAGCTTGAGCACCTCGTCCACCAACTTCAGAGTCATACGAAAGGCGCTAAGGAAGTCGAGGATAGTTTGATGGCTGCTCTCGGACTTTTCAATAACTCTCTCGGCCAATACGCATCTCTGAATTCCGGCCTAACCAAGATCGCAGGCGAAGTCAGTGCGATGGCTGTTGCGGCAGCTGGAGCGGCTCATTCTGCGAGTGAGAGCCAAAAAGCTCTTCAGCAGGTGTCTTCTCAGACCGCTGCACAATTAGATAGTCTGGCAGATGCGAACCGTCGCCAACAGGAAGTGTGGGTTGGAATTCACAACAGCATGGAGCAGTACAAGACTGCGTTCACTCAAACGGAGCGAGCGGCGCGAGAACTGCTTGCGCAAATCGCACAGCATGTAGATTCCCATCTGGAACTCACAAAACGCGGTTATGGAGAAATAGTAAAGATTGCGGACGAACATTTCGCTCAGGCGACCCAGAAACTGGGCGCATCGGTGGACGAACTGGACGAACACCTCCAGGACCTTACGGAGTCACTGGAAAAGGCGAGGGGGAGAACAGATGGCAACCGGGCATGAAAATACTGGCCTCGCGAGTTCCCTTACCGATTTGATGACCTCTCTCGCCGTCATCTTCATTTTATTGCTTGTCGCAATGCTAAATAATGCGCGGCAACAAACAGAAGGAACCAAGAGCCAGGTGTTGTCTAGGCTCGAGGACGCTTTGAAGATCTTCCAGAAAGAAGGAGTACAGGTCAAAACCGATCCCAAAGACCCTTTGGGACTGTTGGTAGTAGTTCCTGAGGGACTACTAAGGTTTGCGCAAGGCAAAGCCGACATTCCTCCCCCTGGAAAAGAATTTGTTCAGGAATTCATCCCTAAGTTCGTTGCGACTGCCTGCTCAGCCGACCTAAGACAAGGGATCAATTCGATTGTCGTCGAGGGACACGCAAGCTCGGAGGGCGATGAAAAGCTGAATCTTAGATTGAGCCAAGCCCGTTCAATGTCTGTAGTTCAAGACAGCTTGGATGTCCTCGATATTGCGACCAACGGCAACGCATCCGACGACCATAAGTGTTTTGTTGAATTTGTTTCCGCAACGGGCAGGGGGAGTGCAGAACCTGTCGAAGTGGATGGTACGGAAGATAGGTCACTGAGTCGGCGCGTCGTTTTCAAGATTAGAGTAAAGTCTCTGGAACAAAGAGGATTTGAGACCAAATTGGGGATATCAGATCTGAAACCAGTGGTGCAATGAGAGATGGAGACACCTGGACCTGGCGTCGGCTTGCTTGAAGCGGTGAGATTGCTTCAAGTGTCTGCCCGGGAGCTTAAGGCGGAGGTTGAGGGTCCCAACTCTCTCTCGACCGAACCACTTCGACGCCTTTCTAAGGTTATCCAAGCGCTTGGGCAAACGAGGTCTGCGCGTCCGGTCCGATGCCCAGACGAATACGTGAAACAGTGGGATGAAGTAGTGGCAGGAAATCGTGAAACTCTAGATCCACGCGCGGTTCGGTTTTTATGTTGGAATCCCATCCTTGCGACTGATCGAACTTTTCAATACTTTCTGGATCATTCCGAATCGGTACTCAATGCCCGGTCATTACAAGGATTGATTAGCTGCTGCCATTCGCGGTGGTCGGTCCAATTCGCGGCAAGCCAGGTGGTCGCAAGAGTTCTTGATCGGCTCAATCGGTACTCAGGGCCTAACCGCCTACTCCAAAAGTGGAAATCCCATGCTGGGATGATTCTCGGTGTCAGCGCGCACGAGATGTTTGGGCAGGAACTCATTAAAGAGGGCGTTAGTGTCGAACAATATTGCCATTCCTGGGGAATTTCAGCCGAGGCCTCGCCATTCGTACAGATGGCAATTGAGCACGGAGCCAAAGCGTGTTTGGATGAAGTTGATCGAGTTGTTCGAATGCGAGAGCTACTTTTCCAGGAAATCCTACCGTGGTCTGGGTGGATGCCAGATCCGCTGAAGAAGTCGATGAGCCGATTGATTCTCGTACCTCCGAAAACAAAGCCGGAGTTGATTGAACCAATCACGCGACTGGTATTAAGTGACCGCCGATTTGGTGATCCGAGACTTCGACACAATCAGAACAATTGGCTAGGGATCGACGATGCTGCGCGCCGCATAAAGGAATGGTTATCCACTGCAGATATTACATTTTTCTTTGAACATGTTCTTCCCAAGGGGAAGGACCCTCATGGCCGGAAGGCATTTTGGCTGCGCTTTGTCGGCTGTCGAGGACTGGTGTCGCGACCTCTGCTCAACGAGGTCGATAAGTTTCGCCTTAGACAGATTCTTCGAGAGAAAAAGGAAGAGGTCAGTCACTTTGGAGAGATAGATGGCAATACAAGCGCGTTCCTTTTGGATTTCGGCCCCATATTTGTCATTGAATTCAGTGCCGTCGGAAATGCCTGTTACGTCTACGAAAAACGAGCTGCCGCAGAGATGGTCCCTGATCTTTGGACTCTGCAATCTTTCCATGTCCCTGACCTGAAAAGCCGCTCCAACGCAACTGCTTGGGTGATTCACAAGAAGCGTCGGTTCATTTGGCAACGTAATGGGTGGGAAGAAGAGATGGAAGGAATTCTCGCAAGATACGGCATTCGTGCGGTCTCGTGATATGAGCGAAAACAAATGGAGAATCGCTGAACCGTGTGAGGGCCTGATTCTATGGGCCGAACAAACAGGCGTGTGGGTACGAACTCTTTCCGGCGTTCTCACTGACGCACACCAGCTCCGAGCCTATCCCGCCAGGACTCGGCTGGGTAGATTGCTCCCTACGGTAACTTTGCAGCTAATCGAAATGGGGTTGGCAAGCCTCGAAGATGGTGGCATTCGAATTAGTCATGAAGAGTTCTCCTGCCTTGAGCAAGCTCATAACATCGATGCCTTTGACGGAATCGTTCCCTGGGCTCCCCTAACTGTTGAATTAGAGACCAGTGGTTGGCCAGGAAATAGTTCTTTTCGCTATTTCATCAGGTTTTATGCAGGTCGCCATCTCGTCGAACCGGATCGGGTGGGATGCTTCGTCCGGTATGGAGATGCTCTTTACCGCTTGGACCCCCAAACCCATAGCCTCGTCGAGGTGATCGAGAATTTTAACCAACTGCCTGATGAGAGGAAGGCAGGGAAAGAAGCGTTCATTCGATTTTCGCAGGTCAAGGACTTGGCTGAGGGGGTGGGCGCACAACTGGACGAATTTCTTCTTCGCGAGCGCGTGATTGTCCCCTCGTCAATCAGCGTTGACATTGTCCCTGAAACGGGAGATCGAATCTCTTTTGCCCCCAAGATCGACGGAGTACCGGCAGATGCCCTACGGGAAGCCTTCATGGCTTCTGACGACATCGAGGAAGTCTACTCGATGGATGACAAAGCAGGGGGCCGCATCCGCGTAGTTCTGGACGAAACCCAGCGCGAGGTCTTAAGGCGGATGCAGCGCGTGCGCCACCTGGGGGGCGCTAAACGTGCGGAAGTGTTGAGGGACCCCCACAGTGTATTCGACGGTGTGGCAGGAGCTGTGAACATCGGATTCGGGCCTCGCGTTCAGGGCGTTGGAGATTTCCCCTTTGTGGCGCGGCCTTATTTACAGGGTAGCGCGTCGGGTGTGTTCGATGACCCCGAACGCGCGGATCGCTCAGTACGGGGAAAACTGAACGCCGGTGTGAAATGCCGCTATGTCGGCGGCTTTGAAGAAGATGTTGCCTTTGGTTCGCGAGAAGAACTGTTGCGATTCTACGACGATATCAAAAACGCCGCCGAGTCTGGCCGCGGGTTCGTCAATCTAAAAGGCAAATCAATTCTGTTAGACGACGAGTTTGTCCAGGCAATGGACGAACAGGTCAAGCGGCTGACACCCAAACCATCGAAGATGGCAAAAAAGGAGCCTGCCGCTCGCAAATATCTATTGATCTACACAAATGAAAACGAGCTTGAATATCAAGAGGCGACTGAAGTTGATCTCGCAGATTTTAAGTTTGAGTTACCAAAGTCAATTCATCAAAACAAATTGCAAGAGCATCAGCAACTGGGCCTAGACTGGCTTCAGCGGAACTTTCTCTTGCAACGACACGGGTGTTTGTTAGCTGACGACATGGGATTGGGAAAGACTCTGCAGGTGTTGAGCTTTCTGGCTTGGGCAATTGAACGCGGAGAAATAGCGCGTGGGAACAGTAATGCCGATGTCGGACCATGGGACCCGATCTTGGTGATTACTCCCGTAACGTTACTTGAAAATGAGACCTGGATTGAAGACATGCGCAAGTTTTTCTCGGGACAAGGAGCGATATTCCAGCCTTGGTTGTTGTTACATGGCATGAAGCTGCGTGAGTTTAAGCGCAAGGACCTTAAAGGGCGAGAAACGGAAATCGGCGAACCATTTTTAGACCTGGAGCGGCTTCGACAATTCCGAGTGGTTTTCACCAATTACGAAACGGTCGTCAATTATCAACATTCCTTCGCCAAAATGAAAGACCATTGGTCGTTCGTTGTGACAGATGAGGCTCAGGAATACAAGACACCCAATACGAAAATTTCGCATGCTTTGAAGAGTCTGAATCCACGTTTCAGGATCGCCTGCACAGGAACACCCGTTGAAACGCGACTTCTTGATGTGTGGAACATTTTCGATTTCCTACAACCAGGGCAATTGCTGGGGAGCGCGAAGGAGTTCACAGCAAAATATGAGCGACCGATTGACCAACATGTTGAAGGGCCGAGGGAACCCCTAACTACCCTGCGAGCGCAACTTCGTTATGGTAGCCGAAGTGCGTTTGTTCTGCGGAGAGATAAGACAAGTCTAAGTGGACTTCCAAGAAAAAGTGAGCATGTGCTCGAATGTGAGCTCTCTGCAGATCAGAGAGAGTGGCATTTGGACCTCATTCAGCGAGCGCGGGAAGGAGGATCGGGGAACCATCCGTTTGGTCTACTACAGCAACTGATGATGGTGTATCAGCATCCTTCGCTCGTTCCATCTTATCAACCTCCATTGCCAAGAGATGCAATCAACCAGTGCCCGAAATTGGCGATAACAGTGGAATGTTTGCGAAAAATTCGCTTGCGCGGCGAAAAGGCGCTGCTCTTCACAAGAAGCCTAAATATGCAGGATATCCTCGCGAGGGTCATTGAATCCGAATTTGGCATAGAAGTTGACATTCTAAATGGACAAGTCACGCGACAAGGAGAGACCAAAGGGCTAAGACAGACGCGCAGGGGCATGATTGAGCGCTTCAGAGCTAGTGAAGGGTTCAATGCCATGGTTCTTTCCCCAGATGTTGCCGGAGTTGGCCTGACGCTAGTAGAAGCAAATCATGTCATTCATTATGGGCGCTGGTGGAATCCTGCGAAGGAGTCACAGGCGACCGACCGTGTATACAGGATTGGACAGTCGCGGGAGGTGCATGTTTATTACCCCATAGCTAAGGACCCTAAGAGAGCTTTTGAAACCTTCGATGAGAAGCTCGACACGGTGATTCGGCGTAGACGGAGCTTAGCGTCTGAGTTCTTGGCACCAATGCCCAGCGAAGAAGATCTGCAACGAGAGCTGTTCGAAACCGTAGTCGGATCGCCAACAACTCCGGATGCAGTGAGAAACCTCACTTCGGATGATATTCGGTTGCTTCCGTGGGAGCGATTTGAGGCTTTGATCGCCTTATTGGAAGAAAAACGCGGAGCGCGGTCGATTCTAACTCCTCGTTCTGGAGACGACAAAGCGGATGTGCTCGCAGTTCGAGGGCGTGAGCTGCGTTTGATTCAATGTAAGCACAGTTTATGGAGTGCTCAGGTAGACGCTGATGTTGTTGCGGAAATAATAGGGGGTATGGATTTGTATCGCGTGCGGTACATGCGCAAAGTCCCTTCAACTGTGAGCCTCATGCCTGTCATCGTTAGTAACGGAACCTTTACGACGATGGCTAGAGTTGAAGCTAGCAAACGTGATGTACAGCTCGTCGGTGATCTAGAACTATGGAAGTTGCTGGCCGAGAGTCCATGCACACGCGCAGAAGTTGAGGCTTCGGAAAATCGCCGTCTCGAAACGATGAAGGACGTGCAGGCAGGTTTGCTGGATGCCTTCAAGGAGTGATGATGAGCGTCCGAATTCCAACAACGATTGGTAATGAGCAGAAAACGTTAGCATGTACGGTGGTAAATAGGGTCCCAGTCTGGTAGGTAAGAAATTCAAGCCAGGCGCAGTTTTGTAGGATTCTTGACATACATGAAAACCGAGCCATCAGGCATTCGTTTATCAGCAACAGACTTAAGCAATCACCTGGCTTGCCGACATCTGACTAAGCTGGATTTGCAGGTAGAGCGTGGCGAGAAGCGGGCACCGGACTGGGCAGCACCAGATGTTGCGGTCATTCGGGAACGCGGTAAGCGACACGAAACATCCTATCTTACGCACCTGGCGCAACAGAAAAAGCTGGCTGTAATGAATCTTGCCGAGATCAAGGGCGAGAAGGAGCTCTTAGATGAAACGAGTAGGCTGATGGAGTTGGGTGCGGAGATTATTGCGCAAGGTGCTCTAGCCGACGGCGACTGGTTTGGGCGGCCAGATGTGTTGCGGCGGGTAGCGAAGCGAGGTGCTAGATGGGACTGGTCGTATGAAGTGGTGGATACGAAGCTGGCACGAGAAACGAAGGCGGCTACGATTTTGCAGGTGTCATTGTACTCGGATCTCCTGGAAAAGATTCAGGGATGCGGACCGGAATGGATGTGGGTGATTCCTCCTGGCGCAGATTTTGCGGGCGAAGCATATCGCGTGGCGGAATATGCTGCGTACTTCCGATACGTGAAATACAGGCTGGCGCGGGAGTTACAGAACGACGGCGAGAGGGAGACGTATCCAGAGCCAGTGGCGCACTGCGACGTGTGCCGGTGGTTTCGCGAGTGCGATGGGCAGCGGCGTGGGGATGATCATTTGTCGTTAGTGGCAGGAATTCGGCGTCAGCAGCGGAACCAGTTGGAAGAATGGGACACCGCGACGATGGCGAAACTCGCGATATTACCGATACCGCTAAAGCAGAGACCGAAACATGGTTCCCGAGAAGGAATCGTCCGTGTGCGGGAACAGGCGCGCGTCCAGGTGACGGGACGTGCGGAAAACAGGCGGGTTCATGAAGCACTGTTGCCCGTTGCTGAGGGAATGGGCTTTTGCAGACTGCCGGAGCCATCCGCGGACGATGTCTTTGTGGATTTGGAAGGCGATCCGTTCGTGGCCGAATCGGGACTCCAGTATCTTTTTGGCTTCGCTTTCAGGAATGCGGACGGCGAGGCCTGTTACGAAAAGCGATGGGCATTGAGCCGCGCGGAGGAGAAGAGAGGTTTTGAATGGCTGGTGGACGAGATCACGCAGCGCCTGGCTGCGAATTCACGGATGCACGTGTATCACTTTGGAGCATATGAACCGGGAGCGCTAAAGCGATTAATGGGAATGTACGCGACGCGAGAAGACGAGATCGATCGGATGCTGCGGGCAGGTGTGCTAGTCGATTTGCATCAAGCATTCAAGCAAGGCATGCGGGCAAGTGTGGAAGAGTACTCACTGAAAAAGGTGGAAGCATTTTACGGATTCGAGCGGAGGACACCGCTTGAAGAATCACGCACAGCCATGCGGTACGTGGAACACCGGCTGGAGTTGGGGTGGAGAGATGAGGAGTTGCCGGACTCTGTTCGGGAAGTAATGGAGGGATACAACTGCGAGGATTGTCTTTCTGCCTCGGGCTTGAGGGATTGGCTTGAGGGCGAACGACGGGAATTGCTACAGAGCGGAACGGCTGTGCCAAGGCCTCCAGAAAAGAGTGGAGATCCTTCTGATAAGTTACGGGACAAATTGGACAGGGCAGAGGCACTGACGCGGCAGCTCTGCGACGGCATTGCAGTCGATCCAGAAACGCGGTCGCAGGAGCAATCCGGTCAATGGTTACTGGCACAACTTTTGAGCTGGCATCGCCGGGAGGACAAGAGGGCGTGGCAAGAAGGCTACCGGCTCGCCGATTTGGATGATGAAGAATTACTTGATGAGCGAGTGGGCCTGACTAAGTTGCGCATCGTGAAAAGAGTGGACATTGGGAAACAAGTGCCAACAGATCGATATTCGTTCGACCCACAAAGGACAGGCGTGCGAGTCGGGAAAGACGTGTATTTCGGAGACGAAAAAATCGGAGAAGTAACCGCTATCGACCACGCTAACGGGGTCGTGGAGATTAAGAAGACGAAGAAAACCGCCGACGTTCATCCGCCCACCGTCTATATGTGGGACTCTCCTCTACCGACGGACGGACAGGCTGGTTCCCTGTACCGAATAGGCCAGTGGGTCGCAGCAAATGGAGTCGATGCGGTTGGTCGCTACCGCGCCGGACGGGATTTGCTGCTGCGAAAGCCGCCGCTTCTGCTGGAAGGAGAGAAGTTAGAACCCCTGGCTTCGGAGAAGCCCGAAAACACCGCGAGCCGGATTGTGCTTGCGCTAGGAGATTCGGTTTTTGCGATCCAAGGTCCCCCGGGATCAGGAAAGACGTATACAGGTGCGCGGATGATTTGCGAGTTGGTGAAACGAGGGAAAAAGATAGGTGTAACCGCTCTTAGCCACAAGGTGATTCGTAATCTGTTGGACGCGGTTGTTGAGGCGGCAGAGGAAAAAGGTGTGGCCGGAGTACGGTGCATGCATCGTGAGACAAGTGGCGAGGAAAGTGACGGAGTTGCGGTGGCGAAGAAGAACAATGACGAAGCGCTAGAGGCACTGCGCTCCGGCAAAGCTAATGTTCTCGGCGGAACGTCGTGGCTCTGGTCGCCGGAGCCATCTTTCGAAGCTGTTGACGTTCTATTCATCGACGAAGCAGGTCAGATGTCCTTAGCAGATGTCCTTGCGGTGTCGCAATCGGCCAAAAAACTGGTGTTGTTGGGCGATCCGCAACAACTGGAGCGGCCCTTGAAGGGAAGCCATCCGGTCGGAGCCGAGAAATCAGCCCTGGAGCATCTGCTGAATGGTCGGAAGACCATTTCGGAAGATATGGGCTTTCTGCTTCCTGAAAGTTGGAGACTCCACCCAGAGGTCTGCAAATTTACTTCATCCGTTTTTTATGAGGACAAGTTGAGTTCGCATCCGATTGCGCGGAGCAGGGTTTTGGAAGGACACGCATGGCTGCGTGGCGCGGGATTGTGGTTTGTTCCCGTCAAGCATGACGGGAATCGGAACTCGTGTCCAGAGGAAGTGGAAACCGTGGCTTGGATTGTGGAAGGATTGCTGAAGCCGGAAGTGAAATGGTTTTACAGTGAAGGTAACTGTCGTCGCCTGAAGGAAGACGAAATCTTGATCGTGGCGCCGTATAATGCTCAGGTGGCAGATTTGTCTCTGCGGCTCCCGAAGATGCGGATCGGGACAGTGGACAAATTTCAGGGACAGGAAGCACCTGTGGTGATCTATTCGCTGACGACATCGTCGCCGGAGGATGCGCCGCGAGGAATGGAATTTCTTTACAGCATGAACCGTTTGAACGTCGCCACGTCGCGCGCGATGTCGAATGTTATTATCGTCGGGAATCCACGGCTGTTTGAACCCGAATGCCGCAGTCCTCGTCAGATGCAACTCGCCAACGCATTTTGTCGCTTTGCTGAAATGGCTCGCGGTGTTGACTAGCCGATTTTCCCTGACCGTTGTGGATGCGTCCTGATTAGCGAACTCGGAAGTGGTTATTACGGGTGGGGCTGAGGACCCGATGGGGCGGCAGGAGCTGGGGCCGGTGCCTGTGCCGTATAAGGCGGAGCAGCAAGAGCATTCTGAAAGACGGTTACGATTCCCGTCCCAACATGTTCTAGCAGTTTGCAATAGCCACGAACATCCGAAGTTGTGGGCACATTCTTGGCAGAGCCTGTGTGGGCGCACTCGTTGCGAATTTCTATGAAGCTTCTTAAACTCAATGAGAGTGTGTTTTGCGTCGTGTTCATCGCAATTGCAAGAGTAGGTAGCGGCTCGGGGATATGAAAGCGCTTGAGATAGGAGCTGATTTCTTCAGGTCCCGGATTCGCCTGAGTGTCGGCGAACGCTTCCCACACAATTTCATAAGGTAGCTGAGCCGCGTCGACCGAGGCTAAGCGTCTCGCCGCGTCTGCGGCTTTGGCAAGTACGAGAGGATCTGCGCTTTTCTCCTCGCGCGCCATTTCACGAATATGACTCGCACCGTCCCAATAATGTGTTATGCGGATTTTCGACGGGAGCTGGTCAAAAGGAACTGCCCGGCTGCAGATGTCAGCTATCATTTCTTCCGCGATTTCTCGAAGAAATGACTCGAGAAAGCCGCTGAGGATAACGGTTGAGGCGCATAACGTCGTCTCATGGCGTGCCTGAATGGCAGCGTCCTTGAGGGCATCCTGCACATGAACGTCAATGTCGTCGGCAATTGCTCTGACTTTGTCGAGCGAGGCTCTGAAATTGGGCAAGGCATTCTGCATGAATTTCGCCAGTCACTGCTCGATAGCGACTTTGACGGCCTCTTTTGCCAACTCAATTCGTTTGCGGATAGCACCCTTACCGTTCGTTCCTGTACCAAAAGCTTTTTGAAATTCTTTATGGCTCGTTTCATTGCCCGTCAGTAGCGTCTCAATGGCCGCCCGGATTTTTGCTACTTTTGGCGTAACCGCATCAGCCGGATAGCCGGACAGGGAGATCATGACCGCGTCTGCCAGAGGAGCAGATTTCTTGGCGTCAGCGCTTTTGCGGAAAGCCGAATCACCAAACACTATCCAGCAGTTGTCAACCGCGCGGCGGAAATGAGCACGATCAGCAGCAGTAAGCGCTTGGTCCTTCGCATATTCCTTATTGCGCTTATCCATATAATCACCGAGATAATCCTTGAACTTCATGTCCATGCGCTCGTATTCTGAAAGCGCGAAAAACCGGAGGACCAGCTCAACATCGGTCATATCTCTGTACAGACGGTTTTTTTCAAGTTCACCAGCCTCAGACGGAATACCCCACAAGCGGCGAAACTCGGGAAGTTCCGCGAGTTCCCTGATGACCTTGTTAAAGCCCCCTTGGAAAACCGCATTTCTGATTTCCATCGGCTCTGCAATGACACCGCCCGTGTTCAACCGATCAAACACGTCGTATTTCACCTGAGAGGAGGATTCCTTGAGAATGACCACAGCAGGCACGAACCGCCGCGTAATCGCTGCAGCCAGTTTCTTCTTTTGCAGCTCGCTGTAGTTTTGACCGTTCAAATCCTCCCAGACTTTGAGCCCTGTCAGTTTAAAGATATTGCTTAGAAAATCCTTGATCGCTGTGAGCCGCTGCCTTCCGTCGAGAACAACGTACTTGCCATACTGATCTTCGCCCAAAAACACCGGCGGGATCGGCACATTCATGATGATGGATTCTATAAAACGGGATTGCTTCTCGACATCCCATCGGTCACGTCTCTGGAAATCTGGATTCAGGTCGATTTGTTCCTTAATCATTTCTGGCAATGTGGATATGGGGAGATCAATCTTTTGCGAGACGATCTGCCGCATTTCCTTACTGTACTTTTGCTCAAGAGCTGTCGTACCTGGCTCGACTGGCTCTACTGGTTCTTCACCGTAGTCGATCTGTTCGTCTGGATCGGGCATAGAACCTCTCTAGCGCGCTCTGTTAGAATTAGTTGGACAGAGATGGTGCTTGACGCAACGGCGGCAAATGCGATCCTATACGAGACTCTTTATAGTTACAATCAATCACTGACCCTTCATGAGCATAGCGCTTAAGCTGAAAGCAATTGCAGACGGGCAGACTCGATCTCATGAGGGTTCTGATGATCTGTCTCAATTCGTTCCCACGGGAATTCTTCCTCTCAAGGACGCTCAAACCGACATTCCGCGCATAGCAAAAAACAAGCAGCTGATAAAGCTTATCGAGGAGGCCGTCCGGAGAATTCCGACCGCCCACATCTTGAATCATGGTGACGCACGCGATATGAGCGGGTTGAGACCCGGCTCAGTTCACTTGGTTGTTACGTCGCCCCCTTACTGGACCCTCAAAGAATATCGGGACTCAGAAGG
>Ga0207007_1053_pt1 | contig 30370 bp, 29 predicted proteins | sample Alteio_BWMinCont_85_FD_153487 | JGI IMG/M metagenome (GOLD analysis project Ga0207007, IMG submission 153487) | Enriched cells from forest soil in Barre Woods Harvard Forest LTER site, Petersham, Massachusetts, United States -... | ecosystem: Environmental > Terrestrial > Soil > Temperate forest >...
TTCGATGCCCAGATTGCGGCGGCTGCGCTCAAGCTGATCGGCAATAAATTTCGGGGCCATCGAATGGCAACCCGCGGCGACGTCGCCTTCGCGCAAGATTCCAGTTTCGACGTATTCGCGATTGAAATATTCTCCGGCGTCTGCGGGCATGTCGCCATCCGGCGTGAGGAAGCCGCCCTTCGTGCAAATTACGAGTTCTTCGCGCGCATAGCCGCGCCGAGCAAGCTCCGCAAGCGCCGCCCCCACGGAATGCTCGGAGCGCTGAAAGCGGTAGTTGATTGCGGAGTCGATTACATTGACGCCCGACTCGACAGCTTCCACGATCGCCTCGGTGTAGGCTTTGTCGGTGCGCGCGTCCGGTTCGCCAAGATACGTGCCGATCCCGAGGGAAGAGAGCCAAAGGCCCTGTTGCTCTCGAAAGTGCCCCTCGGCAGCGCGCCCGGCCAGTCGCGCGGCGTATTTCTTCGTGCCGTCTTGTGTCGCAAACGTCGTCATTTCACCTCGCAGTTTAAAGAGCCGCAATTATACGCGCAATCAGACGAGCGAAGAGTCTACAGTTGAGAGTTAGATTCAATCGCCTCGAAAGGGTTTTGCTCTCGACTCTAAACCGTTAGCTCTCAACTACGGGCGGCGCGAGCAATCGCGAGCAGGCGCGTAAAATGCGGCGATATGGCCACTCGCTGTTGCGGCCCGCGCTCGCGTCATCTGGCAGTCGAGCGGCGGAAGTACGCGCTGTATTTTCTCGAAAGAAAATTTCGCCGACTCGCGGCTTCTTATGGAACCATCGCGTGAGCAAGCTCAGTTGATCCTCGAGTTCACGGAAGCTGTGTTGCGAAAGGACCGCCTTGGCGGGAAGTGGAGCTTGTTCTCCTTCACCTTCGAGCCATTCGCGCAGGATTTGTTCGACCGAGCGGGGCTCGCTGGCAAGTTCCGCGAAGCGCAGCATGCGAGGCTCCTCGATGCGGCCGGCGCGCACCACAAATACTGCCACCGTGTTTCCCTCCGCCGCTCGCTGCAGGACGATGGCCTTGAGGTCTTCCATGCGCCGCGCAAGATCGGGCAAACCGCGAAGGGCTTCAGCTGCTTTTTCGATCCGGCGATGGACCCCCGCGGCTCGCTCGAAATCCAGCGCCTCGCTGGCCGCCTCGCGTTCGCGCTCGAGTTCGGCTGTGAGTGATATACCGCTGGTTGAAAGAAACGCGACGACGCGGCCGACTTCCGCGTCATATTCTTCCTGCGTGCAACCCGCGAAGCACGGCGCAAGGCACATTTTCATTTCCGAATAAATGCAGCCGGGAAAACCTGGATCGCGCCGAATCTTGATCTGGCAGCGGCGAATTTTAAACAGGTCGAGAAAACCGGAAGCGAATGTTTCGGCCGCGCGGCGCGACACGAATGGCCCGAAATAAAATCCGCTGGCGCTGATGCGCCGCGTGGCGTAGCAGCGCGGATACGCGCCTGTGAGGCTGACTTTGAGCACTGCCGGGGGCCGCAGCCGCGTTCGCTCACGATACGATCCGGGCCAAACGCGCCGCGCGTGCTGACAGTGCAATAAACTCAATTCAAACGGCGAGCCCACGACGCGGTAGCGCACGCGCGCCGCGAATTCGCGCAGATTCAACCGTTTCGATCGAGGATCGGGCGGCCCGAGAATCCTTGCAAGGCGCTCCCGCAGATTTGCCGTGCGCAAAAGGTACGGCTTCGCGGCAATGAATTGCTCGCGCGGCTCGATGGCAAACACTGCAGGCCGCGCGGGGATGGCAGAAAAGAATTCGTTGTCTTTGGCGGCGTCGAATTCAACGGTGGAATCGAGTTCTTGCATGGAAGGACGGTAAGCCGTGATTCGTGACCTGTGGTTCGCGACCCGCGAAAAAATCGGCTGTTGGACTATTCTATTCTAAACTCAGGCTGCCAGCTCCCGACTTTTCACGACTCCCGGATCCCTTTTCTTTATTTGCATTCATCCGTGAGCTCGCGCGGCTCAAAGCGTTTTCAACACCCAGGCGGCAATTACGAGGCGCTGGATTTCGCTCGTGCCCTCGTAGATTTCCGTGATGCGCGCGTCGCGGTACATTCGCTCGACCGGATATTCGGCGCTGTAGCCATTCCCGCCGTGAATTTGTATGGCCTTGTGCGTTGCGCGCGTAGCCAGCTCCGAAGCGAATAGCTTTGCAATCGAAGCTTCCATGGAAAAGCGCGCGCCCGTGTCCGATTTCCACGCCGCTTTGCGGACCAGCAGGCGTGCCGCGTCAATTTCGGTGGCCATGTCGGCGAGCATGAACTGGATCGCCTGAAAATCCGCAATCGGATGGCCGAAGGCTTGCCGTTCGTGCGCATAGGCCAGCGCCTGTTCGAGCGCCCCTTGCGCAATGCCGGTGGCCTGCGCGGCGATGCCGATGCGTCCGCCGTCCAGAGTCGACAGAGCGATCTTGTAACCTTCGCCCTCGTTTCCGATCCGATTCGCGGCAGGGACTTCGCAATCGGTAAACGAAAGCTCCGTGCAAGCGGTGGCGTGAATGCCGAGTTTTTTTTCTTCCTTGCCTATTTTGAAACCGGGAGTACCGCGTTCAACAATGAGAGCTGTGATTCCTTTTTCGCCCTTGGCTGCATCGGTGTTCACGTACACGATTGCCGCGTCCGCTACGCCCCCATTCGTGATCCACGCTTTTGTTCCGTTGATGATATAGCGGTCGCCCTTGCGCAAGGCTTTGGTTAGAAGCGCAGCCGCATTCGAGCCTGCCTGCGGCTCGGTCAACGCGTAGCATCCGATTTTTTCGCCGCGCGCAAAAGGCAGGAGAAATTGTTTTTTCTGTTCATCCGTGCCGAAGCGATGAATCGGATCGCAGTAGAGCGAATTTTGCACGGAAAGAATTACGCCGGTGGAAGCGCACACGCGGGAAATTTCTTCGATGACGATGGAATACGAGACGTGATCAAACCCAGCGCCGCCTTCGGATTCCGGCAGCGCCACCGCTGTCAGCCCGAGTTCGGCGGCCTTGCGAAATGTTTCGCGGGGAAAATGTCCGGTCTCGTCGATTTCGCGCGCAAAGGGTTTTACTTCGTTTTCGGCAAACTCCCGCACGGAGCGCTCGAGCAATGTTTGTTCTTCGGTGAGTGCGAAGTTCAACCGTAACTCCGAAAATGTTGTAGCGCCCCTCCGCCGCAGCGGACGGGCGCTACTGAGCTAGCGCCTTACGAAGCTTCGTGTACGTTGTGGAAAGCTCTTCCGGCTCAAGTCGCGTTTCGCTGAGAGTGGTCATGAAATTTGTATCGCCAGTCCAGCGAGGCACCAGGTGCATATGCAGGTGATTTTCAATTCCGGCGCCGGCCGAGCGGCCCAGATTCATGCCCAGGTTGAAGCCATCCGGATGGTAAACATCATCGATGGCCGCCTGCACGCGCTGCAAGAGCAACATCATTTCCGCCGCGGTATCCCTTTCGAGTCCGGAAAAATCCGAGGTGTGCGCGTAGGGCACGATCATCACGTGCCCTGAGGTATATGGATAGCGGTTCAGGATGACGAAATTCTTTACCGCGCGCAGGACGATGAGCCATTCCTCGTCGCGATTTGCGCCGTGTGCATTGCAGAAGACGCAATCACCGACATTCTTTGGTGCGGCAACGTATCGGTAGCGCCAGGGCGTCCAGAGGTAATCCATAGGGAGTGTTGGCCGCGGACGTTCAATGGCCGGGTCCGCCGCGCCGTTCTAACTCGGCGTCACGGCGGGCGCGGAACCCGGAGAAGCAGGCGCGCCAGAGTTGACGTGATCCTTCAACTCCTTGCTGGGCTTGAAAAATGGGATCTTCTTGGGCGGCACCTCGACCTTGGCGCCGGTTTTGGGATTGCGCCCGGTGCGGCCGCGGCGCTGGCGAGTGCGAAAACTGCCAAAGCCCCGGATTTCGATGCGGTCGCCCCCTTGCAGCGCGCCGATGATGCTTTCAAAGATCGTTTCGACGACTGCTTCGGATTCTTTGCGTGGAAGTTCTGTGACGCGAACCACTTCCTCTACCAGGTCCGCCTTTGTCACGGTGGAATCGGTCATTGATGTATGCTCCGCCTAATCCTAAAAATTGCACCCCTCGGTGCCAGGCCGGACGCGCCTCGGGAACGCGCCACCAGCTCGCTCGGGAGAAAATCCCCTAGCGGGCGGCCTTTGGTGGCAATTCCATATCACCAAATGAGGCTCAAGGGAAATATTATTTCTACCCCGGCCGGGGGACCGCCGGAGCGACTACAGGGAACGCTTGGCCATAATCGCATCGCCGATCGTGGCTTTCGCCGAAGACTTTGTCGACCGGTAATCTTCCATGTCGCGGCGTTCCGCCTGTTTCTGCGCGCCACGGTAGCTGAGCCCGATTTTATGCTGATCCTGGCTAATCTTCACAATCTTAAATTCGTAATCGCGCCCGGGGTCGAGCAGTCCGCTTTGCCGGACGCCGGGACGCGGCGGGGTTTGCGTTTTTTCGCCCTTGCGGCGGTCATCGATTTCCGAAATGTGGCAGAGGCCTTCGATTCCCTCCGCCAGCTCGACGAACGCGCCAAACGTGGTGACACGCGAAACCCGTCCGCGCACGAGGTCCCCTACCTTGTGTTTCTCAAACCACGAGGACCAGATGTCGTTCACCTGTTTGACGCCGAGTGAAACGCGACGCGATCCCTGGTCGATCTTCAATACTTTGGCCTCGACCGTGTCGCCTTTTTTATACACTTCGGAGGGGGTCTTGATCCGCCCGGTCCAGGAAATGTCGCTGACGTGAATCAGGCCATCGAATCCTTCTTCGATTTCTAGAAAGGCTCCGAATTCCGTGAGGTTGCGAATGCGCCCACTCACAACTGTGCCGACCGGATACTTTTCCGCGAGAAGCTGCCACGGGTCGGATTGCGCCTGTTTCATGCCGAGGGAAATTCGCCGCTCATTGGAATCAACGCCCAGAACGATCACTTCGACATCGTCTCCCACTTTGACGATTTTTGATGGATGCTGCTTGCGCTTGGACCAGCTCATCTCACTGACATGCACCAGGCCTTCGATTCCGGGTTCGAGTTCAACAAATGCGCCGTAATCCGTCAGCCCCATGATCTTGCCCGTAAGTTTCTTTCCCTGCGTGTAGCGTTCCACCACCGAGGCCCACGGGTCGGGTAGCAATTGCTTGCGCCCAAGCGACACACGTCCCTTTTCCTTGTCATACTTCAAAATTTTTACTTCGACTTCCTCGCCAGGCGAGACTGCGTCGAGCGGGCTCGCGACGCGGCCCCAAGACATATCCGTAATGTGCAGCAGTCCGTCAATGCCGCCAAGATCTACGAATGCGCCGTAGCCCGTGACGTTCTTGACGACGCCCTTTACGATTTGACCTTCAGCCATTGATTCCAGCATGGCCTTCCGTTGTGCATCAACCTGCTCGTCCAGAATCGCACGGCGGCTGACCACAATGTTCCCCCGCTTGCGATTCATCTTCAGCACGCGGACAGCGAGTTCACGGCCTTTCCATTCATCGAGATCCCGCACGGGATGCAAATCCGCTTGCGATGCGGGCAAAAATGCGCGCACGCCGATATCGACCACCAGGCCGCCCTTGATGTGGTCCACTATTTTTCCGGTGATGTCCGACTTGGTTCGGTAGGCCTCTTCAATCCTGCCCCAGGCGCGCCGCCGCTTTACGCGCTGGTAGGACAGCAAGACCATTCCTTCTTTGTGGTCGCCCGTGCGCTGGATTTCCACCGGCTGCCCGACCTGCAACGGAAACGGGCCGTCTAGTTCCGCGAACTCTTGCGCGGGAATCAAACCCTCCGTTTTGCCGCCCAGGTTTACGACCACGCCCAAATCGGTGATCGCCACAACCTGGCCCGATTCAATCTCGCCTTCCGCCGGCGCCTGATGGGGCACCGCGTATTGCTCCATGAGCTGTTCCATTTCCGCGCTGGATTCGGTCGAAGGTTCGCCCGTGTCCACGGCGGTTTCCACAGCTTCGCTTACGTTGGAATGTTCAATGGCTGCCGCTCCATCGGGAGCGGCCACTGGTTCCGCGGGAGAAGTGGTAACTACAGCGGGCTCAGCGGGCGGCGGCGGGGGTGCAACCGCAGCAATCGGATCTTGCGCTTGAACCGAGAAAGCGTTGGCTTGCTCGGACTCTGCGTTTGTGTTTTGTTCGGGCGCCGCGGTTGCGGCGGTGGCCGTCTGTCCGGCAGAAAGCTCCGCGCCGGGGTTTTCATTATTGGAAAACATCTTACTGCCTCCAGTGAGGTTCTTGCCTTTGCTCCCAATTGGAAACGCCCAGGTTATCTTCCGAGTCACGGGGAGGTGCAAGGAAGGAGGCGCGGCGGCTTCCCACCCAGATGCCGCACCGTGGGGATGATACCCGCGCTTTGTGGCCTATGTCAATGAATGTGGAAGGTATAATTTGTGAATTTCCTCTCCGGCTCAGGGCAAGAAATTCACAAATCACAAATCATGATCTTATCCGACCAGCTTGGCGGACCTCGCGACGGTAATCGGGAGCGAAGAGCTCGATGGTGCGGCACATTTCATACAGGCGGGAACGGATGCGCATCCCCAGACGGTCCGTGAGTGAATCCTCACGCGCTGCCGACACCGCCTGTCCCGAAGGGAGCTGCGTCCTCCGCGATGCAGATATTGGGGTTGGCCCCGTGGCATCGAGATAATTTGTCGTGAGCAGCGTGATGCGCCGTTCGTTGTAACGCGAATTGAGGATGTGCCCGACGGTTTCCAGCGCCCAGGGAGAAGGCTTGCTCGCGCCAAGATCGTCGAGGAGCAAAACGTCGGCAGTCAGCACCGGCTCGAGCACGCCGAGTTCGCTTGTCTGGCTTTCCGGATTGTAGCTTCCCTGAATTTCCTTGAGCAGTTCGCGGTAATCGTAAAAAAGTCCCGTGTGCCCGCGCAAAACGATTTGCCGGAGCGCGGCGACGCCGAGGTGCGTCTTGCCCGCGCCGCAGGGCCCCATCAAGAGCAAGCCTGTATCGGGGCCGGCCGGATAATCGCGCGCAAATGCTTCAGTGACTACCTTGGCTTGTTCGAGGCTGTGATTCCACTTGGGGAACTCGGGACCATTTTCAATGTCATACAGTTTGGTGTCGAAGTTGTCGAAGTCGCAATGTTCGTAGCGATTCGGGATGCGCGCGCGGCCCATCGCCCGGGCGCTGCGATCCTTTCCTGTGCAATCGCAAGGCACAGCCCAGACGCGTTTCGGTGTGTCGGCGCCCTCGATGGGCTTCATCCAGGCGCCGCGCGTCGGTTTTTCTTCTCCCCCGACGCGCTCGACGGTTTTCCATCCAGTGCCGCCGCATAGCGGGCAATCAGGTTGCGCCATGAAGCCAGCATAGGCGCGCTGCTGGAGTTCCGCAAGCTGTCCCGCCATGTTGAAATTGTCAATGCGTGTGGAAAAAATTCACCAACCGCCCGCCGGGGCGGGAACCGAGATACGCGCTGATTGAAGTTAGAAGCTAGCCCCGACTGGAAAATTCTGATGGAGCCTCTGGGTTTTATCCGTGTTCGTGAGCGTTACTCTCTGGGTTTATCTGTCGATTCAGCCTTTGTGCACGCGGATCACTTTCGGGGGAGGAATGCGGGCCAGGGCGTTGTCCTGCGGCCGCGTGGTTGCCGAACGAATTCCGCGCGCCAGTTCTTGCTGCACAAAGGTGGTGAACGCTTCCATCTGGTGCTGCATTTCAGCCATTTTCTCGCGCATGTTCAAAATGATTTCGATTCCGGCAAGATTGACGCCCATTTCGCGTGTCAATGTCAGGATAACTTCCAGTCTTTCCAGATCCGAGTCCGTATAAAGCCGCGTGTTGCCGTCGGACCGCGAAGGTTTGAGCAACCCCACACGCTCGTATAGGCGCAGTGTTTGCGGGTGCAGTTTGTAGAGCTCCGCTACGGCCGAGATCATATATCCGGCGCGAGCCTTTTTTCGTTTTGGGTTCACTCGCGTCATCGCTGCGCTCCTTGCTCCTACAAAGCACTCCCCAGGCCGCGAAACTCCTTTTTCAAAATCTCTTACGCCTTGGCCTTGTCAAAAAGATCCTTGCGCGGATCTTCCGGCGCGATCTTCTCCAGCTCCTTCAGAAGTTCACGCACGCGTTCGTCCACCGGCTTCGGCACCACCACTTGCAGCTCAATATATTGATCCCCGCGGTGCCCCGGCGTCCGGACCGAAGGGACGCCCTTTTCGCGCAGGCGCAGCTTTTGGCCGCTGTTCGTGCCCGGAGGAATGCGCAGGAGCGAACGCCCGTCGATCGTAGGCACTTCAATTTTCGCGCCCAGGGCTGCTTCGGTGACGGTGATGGGCACGGTCGTGTAGAGGTCGTCGCCGCGGCGGTCGAAGAACGGATGCGGCTGAACATCGGTAATGATGTAGAGATCCCCGGCCGGCTCCCCAGCAGTTCCTGCATTGCCGCGTCCGGGCACGCGCACGCGCGATCCGGTTTGCACGCCTGCGGGAATGCGAATTTCAATCGTGTCCGCGCGACGCACGCGCCCATCGCCCCCGCAGACACGGCAAATATTTCGAGTGCGCCCCGTGCCGCCGCAATTCGAGCACGTCAAATTAAAGCGCATCTTTCCGCTCGTCTGCGTCACCTGCCCTGAACCGCCGCATACCGTGCACGTTTGCGGCTGGCCAACCGTGCCGGTGCCGTGACAATTTGTGCAAACATCCAGACGAGAAATCGTGAGTTTTTTTACCGTGCCGCGAACGGCTTCCCAGAAACTGATCTCGATCTGGTATTCGAGGCTTGAGCCTGGCTCCGCCTGGGAAGGCGCTTCGGTGGTAGCGCCACCGCCGCGAAAGAATTGGCTGAAAAGATCGCGGAAGCTTGGACCGGCGCCGCCCTGGCCGGCCCCGCCGCCGAAATCAAATCCGCCAAAATCAAAATGAACGTCGCCGGAATCTTGTCCGGTTGGCATACCTCCAGCGCCGGGGGTTTCAAAGCCAAATTGATCGTACATCTGGCGCTTCTTGGCGTCAGATAGAACGTCGTAAGCTTCCTGAACCTGCTTGAATTTCTCTTCCGAGGATTTGTCGCCCGGATTGAGATCAGGGTGATATTTGCGCGCGAGTTTCCTGTAGGCTTGCCGGATTTCCTTTTGCGCGGCCTTGCGCGAAACCCCCAGCAGTTCGTAGTAGTCTTGTTTGGTTGTAGTCGCCATGTCGTATCACTGAATCGTGGTTCGTGGCCCGTGAAAACCAACGTTTTATCTTTTGTCAGGTCCCCCGCCTTGCGGTTTTTGCAAGGGCGGGAATGTTCGGACCGTACTTCTCCAGAAACCCGGCGGGCTCGACTCTAATCCCCCGCCCTTTGAAATACCACAAAGGGTAGGGCGCCCGCATCGCTTCACAACTTTTCCCAGTTCAGGTTGATCGCCGCAAGCTCCTGTTGCTCGCGCTGGTGCTCCTCACGACGGCGACGGCGTTCTTCGTCGAGCTTTCCGCCCATGGCCGCTTCTTTGAGGTTGGCGCGCTCGATCCACCGATCGATCCAGGCTGTTCGGGCTTCCACGCTGGGCACGTCGGAGCGGAATCGAATCAGCGCCCCACTGATGTCCGCGGCGCGGGGAGGAAAGTCGGCCGGCGGAGCCTGCTGTGTTTCATAAAATAATCGCTTCCAATCGGCCGTCGGAGTTTCCGAAAGGTCGATTTGAATCATGAACAGATCTTCTCGTAATTTTTGGATGGCGTGCGGCGGTCCGGTCCGCTTGATGCCTTCGTACGTCGTCAACGCTGGCTCCTGTAAAAACGCTTAAAGAATTCGTGCCGCGCGAAGACCCGTTTTCGGTCTTGGTGCGCCCGCCTTCGGGCGGCGCTCCGGTGACCCGGAAATGCCAACCGGAAGCTTGTCGCTACCAGAATCTCCGCGTGAAAGCTCCGCGCGGCACGCCCCATTTAATTGGGCTTCTTCGATTCGTCGACGTCCACGTATTCGGCGTCGATCACTTCACCTTCCGGGGGTGAGCCGGATCCGCTCTTTGGACCGCCCGATGCCCCATCGGTTGACCCGCTTGCGCCCGCTTGCGCTCCGCTGGCCTGCGCGGACTTGTAAAGCACCTCGGCGAGTTTGTGCGAGGCGTTCTCCAGTTGCTGCGTGGCGGACTGAATTTGCTCGAGGATTCCGCCCGCGAGCGCTGACTTTGCCCCTGCGACCGCCTCTTCCACTGGTTTCGTGTCGGATTCGGAAAGCTTGTCGCGGTTGTCGGCGATCAGCTTCTCGACTTGATACACGCGGTTGTCGAGGATGTTTCGCGCCTCGATTTCCGCGAGTTTCTTTTTGTCTTCTTCGGCGTGAGCCTCGGCGTCGGACCGCATCTTCTCCGCCTCTTCCTTGCTAAGGCCGGTCGAAGCGGTAATCGTGATCTTCTGCTCCTTGTTCGTTGCGCGATCTTTTGCGGACACGTTCAGGATGCCGTTGGCGTCGATGTCGAAAGTCACTTCGACTTGCGGCAATCCGCGTGGGGCCGGCGGAATTCCCATCAGATGGAATTTGCCGAGCGTGCGATTGTCGGGCGCCATCTTGCGTTCGCCCTGCAGAACGTGAATTTCAACCGACGGCTGATTGTCCGCCGCCGTGGAGAATACTTCCGACTTGCGCGTCGGAATCGTCGTATTCCGCGGAATCAGCACGGTCATCACGCCGCCCAGCGTTTCAACGCCCAGCGATAGGGGTGTTACGTCGAGGAGCAGGATGTCCTTCACCTCGCCGCCGAGCACGCCGCCCTGAATCGCCGCGCCAACCGCCACCACTTCGTCCGGGTTGACGCCCTTGTGTGGTTCTTTGCCGCCGAACAGATCCTTGACGATTTGCAGCACGCGCGGGATACGCGTTGAGCCGCCCACGAGCACCACCTCGTCGATTTTGTCCGGAGTGATGCCCGCGTCTGAAAGAGCCTGCTTGGTTGGCCCAATCGTTCGCTGCAAAATATCTTCCATGAGCTGTTCGAGCTTCGCGCGCGTGAGCTTCAACTGCAGGTGCTTCGGACCGGACGCGTCCGCCGTCAAGAAAGGCAGATTGATGTCCGTCTCCTGCATCTGGGACAATTCAATCTTGGCTTTTTCCGCGGCTTCCTTCAGCCGCTGAACCGCCATGCGATCCTTGCTGACGTCAATCCCCTGATCCTTTTTGAATTCCGCGATCAACCAATCCACAACGCGATTGTCGACGTCATCGCCTCCGAGGTGAGTGTCGCCAGCCGTGGCCTTTACTTCCACCACGCCTTCGCCCACTTCCAGGATGGAAATGTCAAATGTGCCGCCGCCCAGGTCATAGACCGCGATCGTTTCATCCTTCTTTTTGTCGAGTCCGTAAGCCAAAGCGGCTGCGGTAGGCTCATTGATGATGCGGAGCACTTCGAGGCCCGCCACTTCGCCTGCTTGCTTGGTTGCCTGCCGCTGGCTGTCATTGAAATATGCGGGGACGGTGATGACCGCCTTGGACACCTTTTCACCAAGGAAATCCTCAGCGGAAGTCTTCAACTTCTGCAAAATCATCGCGGAAAGTTCCGGCGGTGTATAAGCCTTGCCGAAAATTTCGACGCGCGCATCATCGTGCGGCCCCTTGACAACTTTGTAGGGCACACGCTTGGCCTCTTCGGTAACTTCATCGAACCTGTGGCCCATGAAGCGCTTAATCGAATAAACAGTATTTTCCGGATTGGTAACCGCCTGGCGCTTGGCCACTTGGCCGACCAACCGTTCCCCGGTCTTGGTGATGGCCACGACCGACGGGGTCGTCCGCCCGCCTTCCTGGTTCGGGATGACCACTGGTTCGCCACCCTGCATCACGGAAACCACCGAGTTGGTCGTTCCGAGGTCAATTCCAATAATTTTGCTCATAACGGATTTCTCTCCTTCAGATCACGCCCTGCAAATTTCGGCATGAGTGCAATAGACGCAGGGAGTATACATATTGAGTGTGTTGTTGTCAAGTAGTTTGATAGCATCGTATCTACCCTGATTGCATGAACTTATACGCCAGTTTTGCCGCTTGCCCACTTTTATCGCCCTTCCCGATGTGGATTTCTTGAAACGGCATCCTGGGGGTAATCTCGCTTTCCCTTTTTGCCTCGATTCTGGCGCCTGGCACGAGGAATTCATCGGATTAGGGTGAAATCCAAGCCCATTCGGATAACCTTGCAATTCTTCCATGCGTCTATCCGTGCAGAAGAACCCATTTTAGGGTTAGAATGCGGTGCTCATAAAATCCCAAGGAGATCGCCGAGTGAAACTGCTTCCTGGCCGCCAGATTGGAATTTTGACCCTTGTCGCGCTGTGCATGGCATCATCGGCGGGGATCGCACGGCAGCAAACAAAAGCTCCCGTAACTTCGAGCACAAAAGCCGGGGCGACCGGCGCGGCGCCGACCTTTATCAAAGCGATTGGAAATCCAAACGCGCCGATTACCATGGAAGTGTTTGGCGATTTCCAATGTCCCGCATGCCGCGGTTTCTTTGAAGGCACGGTGAAGCAGGTAATCGACGATTACGTGATTCCGGGGAAGGTGTACTTGATCCATCGCGATTTTCCGCTGGAAATGCATCCGTACGCTCGACAAGCTGCGCGCCTTGCAAATGCTGCGGCCGAATTCGGGCAATTCGAAGCCATCGAGCGGGCCTTATACGATCATCAAGACGAATGGTCCACCAGGGGCAATATCGATGAGGTGATCGCGTCTTATTTCCCTGCAGCGCAATTCAAGAAATTTCAGGCCTTCGAGACGCAGCACATCAGCGAGATCAATGCCTCCATCGAGCGCGACCGGGCGATGGGCGTGCAACGCAATGTGAATCAGACGCCGACCGTTTACATCACGGCCCACGCCAAGACGGAAGCTCTGCCCGGCGGCGGCGTGGACTATAAGCTGCTGAAAAGTTATTTCGATTATTTGCTGCGCCAATAGTCATGGCCACCACCGCAATTCGGTCGGAGACTTCGCCGCGCGCGGCCGCTTGGCCGGCGGCGTTGCTTGTGATCGGGCGCGTCGCGCTCGGTTTGGTATTCCTCGTTGCGGCTTACACCAAGCTACATTTTAACGGCGGCTGGCATTTTGGTGATTACCAATTCTTCTTCGCCATGGCCATCGATTCCTACAATATGCTCCCCTTATGGGCGGTCGAAGCGATGGCGCGATTCCTCCCTGTCCTTGAGGCCGTATTGGGGGCACTGCTGATTTCCGGCGTAGGTCTTGCATGGGTAGGTTCCGTGACGAGTGCCTTGCTAGTTGTCTTCATCGGTGCCATGACACGCGCATTGATTTTGCATATTCAGATCAAGTGTGGCTGCTTCGGAAATGATGAGCCCTTGACGATTTTTACTTTGCTTCGCGACAGCACCTTGCTCGTTCTGGCTCTGGCCGTCACGATTGGTGCATTTGTTATCAAGAAACGGCGGTACAAAGTATCTTCCTGATCCGCGAATTCGCCTCCTCGGTTTGCGATAGAATGAAATCCCCATGGTAGATCTGCCGCCGATCACATTGCGTTTGCGCGGCCGCAAGGTTGTCGGGCGCGTCGCCTTTTCCTTGTTGCTGCTGGGTGCAATCGCCGTTGGCGCCCTGGCAGGCTTGCTGTTTGTCGATTCAAACGATCTCCCGCAGATTCGCGCTCTCGAAGATTTTCAGCCCGACGTGGTCACCGAACTGTACGCGGATGACGGACAAGTGATTGGCAACTTTGCTCTCCAGCGCCGCGTTCTCCTCAGTTACGAGCAATACCCCCAAACCTTGAAGGATGCAATCCTTACCACAGAGGATCAGCATTTCGAGGAGCATTGGGGCGTGGATTTTACGCGCGTGGCCGGCGCGGCCTGGAAGGATCTTGTCGCGCATCGCGTGGTGGAAGGCGCAAGCACGATCACCATGCAACTCGCCGGAACCCTTTTTCTGGACCGGTCCGATCGCAGGATGGGCCGAAAAATTCAGGAAGCGCTGCTGGCTCTTCAAATCGAGCGACATTACTCCAAGCAGCAGATTTTTACGATGTATTGCAACCAGATTTACCTTTCCCACGGAAATTACGGATTTGAAGCCGCCTCGGAATATTATTTTGGAAAATCCGTGGGCGCCTTGAACGTGCAGGAAGCGGCTACGCTCGCAGGATTGATCCGTGGTCCGAGTTATTCGCCGATCCTACATCCGAATCGCGCGCTCGCGCGGCGCAATCTGGTGCTGGAGCTTATGGCTCACTCGGGAAAAATCACTCCAGCGCAGGCGCGACAGGCCATCGCGCAGCCATTGGGACTGCATCTGCAGGCGCCACGAAATACTCTGGCGCCATATTTTGTGGAGGAGATTCGCAAATATCTCGAAAGCACGTATGGGACGGAGATGGTGCACCAGCGCGGACTGCGCGTGTATACGACGCTCAACGTTGCGATGCAGCAATCGGCCAACAGCGCTGTGCGCGATGGCCTTCACGCCTATGACCGCCGGCACGGGTGGCGCGGCAAGCTTGACAACATCCTCGTGGACAAATCCGACACGCTGGATTCGTACGAGGATGACGACTGGCGCTGGCCGATCAACAAAGGCGACTACGTCCAAGGCCTCGTGACGGCTGTGGACCAAAATGCGGCAACCATTAAAATCGGTTCGCTTCATGCGTCACTTGCGCCCCCGGATTTTGCCTGGACAAGCCGCAAGTCTCCTGCCGACTTGCTCAAGACCGGCGATCTTGTCGAGGTCAGCATTAAGGAGATCAACGGAGCGGTCGCCCGCGTCCAACTGGAACAGAATGTCGGGCCGCAGGCGGCCCTCGTGGCGATCGACAATCCAACCGGTGAAATAAAAGCGATGGTTGGCGGCTACAGCTTCGAGGAATCGAAATTCAACCGGGCGACGCAGGCACAGCGGCAAGTTGGCTCTTCATTTAAAATCTACGTGTATTCAGCCGCCGTCGAGGAGGGCTTCACTCCCTTTGACACGATTCTCGATGCCCCGTTCACCACGATGAGCGGCGGCCAGCCATACTCGCCGCACAATTACGATGAAAAATTCGAGGGAGTCATTACGCTGCGCCGCGCCCTGGACGGTTCGCGCAACGTTCCCGCCGTGAAGCTCGCCGAAAAAGTGGGAATGAACAGGGTCATCGATATGGCGCGGCGATTCGGCATTACCAGTCCTTTGCCGCCTTATCTGCCCATCACGCTCGGAGCCGCGGATCTGAATTTGCTCGAACACACATCGGCATTCACCGTGTTTCCAGATGACGGCATTCGCATCGATCCGCACATGATTCGCCGCGTAACCACTTACGACGGGGCGCTGCTCGAGCAGGCGCATCCCCTCGTTCACGACGTGATCGAGCCCGACGTCGCACGCACGATGACCGCGATGTTGCAGGACGTCGTCGTGCGCGGCACCGGAACGCCCGCCCGTGCGCTCGCCCGCCCCGCCGGCGGAAAAACCGGCACGACCAACGATTTCACCGATGCATGGTTCATCGGATTCACACCCGAAGTGACGGCCGGCGTTTGGGTCGGCTATGACGATAAATCGGTATCGCTCGGCAAGCCTGAAACCGGTGCAATCGCCGCGCTGCCGGTCTGGCTGGAATTCATGCAAGGCGCGCTCAACGGCAAGCCCGTGCAGGCATTCCAAAATGTCGTGCCTTTGGAAAAAGTCGCGCTGACGAAAAATGTAAAAGTGGATACGCCAGACACCGCTCCGACCGAAGCCGGCGAAGGACCGATTGGGAATGAAGTGACTCCGGGAAATAGCCCGACTGTGCCCGATAGCAAGCCCCCGGGCGAAGCTCCCGCGAGGGCTATTCCTCCGCCGCAAAATCCTCCCGCGGGTCCGAGCCCTCGCAGTTAGTTATCCGTACAGGCTAGCCCGACTTGCGAAAAGGATCCCAGCCTCTGGACGGAAGCGGCACGGTCTTTCCATCTGCTCTGAGAAGAAGAACTTTTTTCGCTCGCGTAATTTCGCCAATGACGGTCAATCGCACGCCGTCGATTCTGCCTGGCAAGCGGCTGGAGAATTTCTTCGGCACTGTAAAAAGCAGCTCATAGTCGTCGCCTCCGTTCAAGGCCAGATTCAACGGGTCGACGTCGACCTGCCGCAACAATCGAGGCGGAATTTTTACCGTCGGTATTTTTGCGGCCCACACGATGGCGCCCGTGCCGCTCGCTTTGCATACGTGCCCGAGGTCCGTCGATAGTCCGTCCGACGTATCAATCATCGAAGTCGCGTATTTATGGTCTGCAATCCACGCTCCGAGCGCTAGCCGCGGTTCCGGGTAAAAATGCTTCTTCGCGAGCCTGACGGGTCGCTTGCGCGGATGAATTTTCCGTTGGCTCAGCCGCAAACCTAGTTCGGCCTCTCCCAACCTGCCGCTGACGCAGAGTAAATCTCCCGGTTTTGCTCCGGACCGCAAAACTGCCTTGCCTCGATCGATTTCGCCGACAATCGTGAGGCTGGCCACGACCTCTGGATATTTCGTGGTGTCCCCTCCAGCCAGGATCAAGCCGAATCGCCGGGCCGCGCGCGCCATCCCGTCTAGGAAGCCATCGACCCAGGCGCCCGCGAGGGCCTCCGGAATACCTACGGTCAGAAAGAAAAATCGCGGGCGCGCGCCCATAGCGGCGATGTCGCTTGCAGCGCGAGCGAGCGCCTTATAGCCGACCGCTTTTGGCGGGTGAATTTTTCTCAGAAAGTGAACATTTTCAAGAAACGCATCCGTCGTAATGACCCATTCCGTTCCGGGGGATGAGTGCAGGACCGCGGCATCATCGCCCATACCGATCGTCAGGCCATCCCCTGCGGTAGGGAACCGCCGGCGGACCCGTTCGATCAGGTGACCTTCCCTGTCCATCAGGACAGTTGTCCCCGGCTGCTTTTGTGTGGTTTCATGGAATGCATTCTAGAGTATGGTTCGGGATTGCGCCATGCGCGCGGATCTACGTTGTAAGCTCGAATTTCGAAGGAGAGCCAGGCGAAGTAAAGCTTCTCGTGTCCCGAGCCGGGAAATATTGAGGTTGACTCTTACCAAGCCCGAAATTAGACTTGGGCGGGTTTGGTTTTCGCTTCAATCGCTTCCGGTTCAAACGGCTCAATGGATTCCATGGGCCGTTCTGGGGATGAACGGCACCTGCTCCCTCGAAAGTAACGCAGTTTTTTGCTTGAGAGATTTCAGACGATGAAGCCTGAAGCTTATACTTTTTTTGTGGCCTCAAACCGGAAGGGAAGCTTCCGCAAGTTTACGCTTCCCGCCTATGTGCTGCATTTGATGGCAGTTCTCGCCGTGGTGGGGGGCGTAACGGTGGTTGCGGCGGCGGGTTCCTATACACGGATGCTCTGGAAAGTCGGCAATTACAACGCTCTTCGCCGCCAGCAGGATACTCTCAAACATAATTACGAACAGCTGCAATCCAGTGTCAAAGATACCAACGATCGAATGAACTCCCTGCAATCCCTGGCCACCGAAGTGGCCATGACCTACGGCTTTATGCGCTTTCGGCAAAGCCCGTTCGGGGTGGGTGAAGGTTCGCTCGCCTCAAACAACGCATATGACCAGACCGTCGCTCAATTCAATTTTCTGGAACACAATGTCGGCGCAGCGGCTCTTCCGGCGGGTAATCTTAAACTGCTTTCCTCGGCCAGCATGGCTGATCTGACATCCACTCCGTCTCTGTGGCCGGTAATCGGCCATATCACCGGCACGTTCGGGGAGCGCATGGACCCGTTCAGCGGGGAAGGCGCATTTCATACTGGCGTAGACATCTCCTCCCAATACGGCGATCCTGTGCGAGTCTCCGCTGACGGCATCGTCATCGAGGCGGATGAGCGCGCCGGTTACGGGAGGCTCGTGGTTGTCGATCATGGATTTGGGATGACCACTTATTATGGCCACCTTTCAAGTTTCAACGTACTCGCTGGCCAGCAGCTGAGGCGCGGCGATACGATCGGCAATGTCGGCGTCAGCGGGCGATCCACAGGTCCCCACGTACACTACGAAGTTCGAATTAACGGCGCGCCAGTCAACCCGGCGCGGTACCTGCGCCAGGCTTCCGCGGCAGACTGAGTTTCTTCCCCCCAGTTTTTTCCTTGCTATAGTTTTCTATAATTTGAAATTCAGACAGGAAAAGTTTTTTAGGGGGCATGGGTTTCAGCCTGCGGGGTTTAGTCCCTCCAGAGTGGAACCCCTGCAGGCGGAAGCCCGCGCCACGTAACGCCGCGGCCAGTTCTGGCTACTCGGGTTTACGTGTTTCGCCGAGTTTGAAAATGTCGGGAGTGAGTTCGACACGGATGCGAACACGCTCGGCAGCCTGCGTGACTTCCGCGCTAGTCAACAGACTTTGAAGCATAGCCAATGCTGCGGGATCCATGGACTGGCGAGTCTTGGGGGTCTCGAGTCCGGCACGGCCAAACATGCGCAACAGTTCGAGCGCGGACTTTAGTTGAAGCGCGTCGGAGCCGCTGTCGCATTCTCCCTCGAGCAAAATGCGCAGGTTGTCGCCCTCGGGTCTTGCGGCGAGCGTGACCCACTGGATCGAACGTGCAAGGTTTGCCAGTTGTGCAGACTGCGCCCCGCCTTGCGCAAATTGATCGGGCAAGGGCGGCACTCGCGTGACCGCAAACGCAGCGGCGCCGTCCAAACGGGCGGCGCGCTCGCGGGCAGGGTCGGGCGCGGAATCCTGGCTATGCCCCGCAAAGGCCGGAGCGATGCTAGGCCTATCGACCATGGCGATGTGCTGATCGTCCAGGAAGGTAAGGGAATTAGATCCGGTCCGAGCACCGGCAGGGAAAACAAACACTTCATGTCCTTGCTGGTGATCGAGTTTCCCTTCGCGCATCGCGTAGCTGCGAATTTTTGCACGGTCAAAACGCCCCTCAGCGATCACAATATTTTTTCTTAGCTCATTTCCGGACGCGGGCCACGACGCAACCACGACGCGGTCCAGGTCCTTTTCAAAATCAAATCCCGTGGAGCGCACGAACTCCGCATACTCCTCATTGGGCAATGCGATGGGGCCCTTGTCCGGCCTATGTTGATAAAAGGAGGAAGCCCGCACCGCGGTGAGATCCACATAAACCAGCGTGGGCGCGCCCCAAGGCAGCGCGGAGAGAAGTTCCGAGCCGGGAGAAGCCTGCGCCGCGGCGTTCTGCCGGAAGCTACGATAGGAAAACCCGCCGGCGAGGATCGCGCTTGCCGCAAGGGCAGCGACGATGCCCCGCTTTGTCCAGTTCGATCGCATCACGATTTTGTTCACGCAATATTCTCTCAGTTGCGGAGACCACGCGCAATGAGGCCGCGCATAGGTTCGCTCGAAGCAACCCATCCATTTTAATTGGAAGCTTCGTTTCTCAATTTTCCCTCAACTCCTTCGGAAAATGTTGACACGAGCGTGACATGCTCATGACAACAGCGCATGGATTTCCCCTTAACATGATTTTCCTGCGGGGCCCAGCTTGCTTCGAGCTTCAAATCCGCCACGTCATCCGCGGATGAAGTCCGCATGGACAAACGGTTCGTCCATATTTGAAAAGGAGCTGTTTATATGGAAGTTCGTAAGCCTGCGCACGTTCGGCCCCCGACAGGAAATATTCTAGGTTTTTCTTATTCGCTTAAGGGGGCGATGGCGCTCGGTTTTCTATTGGTTCAAAGCTGGTGTGTCTCCGCGTCACCGATCCTGACCGAGAGCGTGCATCCCATTCCCGCATTCGCTCGAAAATACGGCATGCCTTGCTCGTCGTGCCACGAAGCATGGCCGAAGCTCAGCCCTTTTGGGCAGGCGTTCAAAGATAACGGCTATCAATTAGGAAATGAGAGGGACTCTCCCATCTATCAGCACCCGGCGTATTGGCCCATCACATTTCGCATCACTCCGGAATGGCATAGGGAAAGCACCAATCGTGCCGCCGTGGACGGCAATACTCCCGATTCTACCGTGGAGGCCAGAATTACGATGCACGGGTTTGATTGGAGCGGTCTGGATTTTCACACCGCTGGAACGCTGGCCAAAAACATTTCGTTCTACGTCTTGCCATCGTCCGACAGCACCGGATCCTTCCACTTTGAAACTGTGTTTGCGCGCCTGGACAACTTGCTCGGAAGTTCCTGGCTCAATGTGAAAGTCGGAAAGTTTGAACTCGACAATTTGCTGTCTGAAAAACGCATCCTCACGCTGAGCGCCGTCGGAGGCAGCTATCAGAATTATCACTTTCAGCCGCTTGTCACGCCTGGAGCCGCTGGCAACGCCCTGGTTTCTGAGAATTTATACAGAAACGGAATCGGCGACAACCAAGTGGGCGCGGAGTGGATGGGGCACTCCAAGGACGACCGCACGCGAGTATCGGCGGCCATCGTAAATTCCAATGACGGCCAACCGAATTTCACCTCCAGCAACGGAGCGGAGAATTTCCCCACGGGGAAATCGTATAACGGCTACTTCGCGGCCAGCCAGGCGTTTCAGGTGGGAAGTCTGGGGCTGCAGCGCGTCGGCGGGTTCGCCTACGTCGGACGCGAGCCTACCTATTTTCAGTTTACTTCGGCAGGAACGGGAATCGCGGGCACGGGCATCGGGAACAAGGGCTTCTATCGGGCCGGGCTGATCGGGATGTGGTACGTCAAGAAATTCGATGCCACGACGATGTACTTTCACGGCTGGGACAGCGCTTTTCTGGGCTCCAACACTCCTGCCAACGTGCCACTTCCGGTCGGGGCGCGAGCGCCGACCTGGAACGGCGCGTTGATCGAGCCGCACTACACGTTCAGCCCGCGTTTCATTGCAATCAGCCGATATGAGGCGATCCGAATGTCGCGTCAGGTGTTTGCGACGAATCCCGCAAACTTCGGCAACATCGATGTAGTTACCGTCGGATATCGATACTATCCATTTATTTCCAGCCGGGCCGGTTTCGCCTTTCATAACGAATTCTCCATTTTGCGGCAACGGGGTGCCGCCCCGATCAGCGGTCGTGACCTGACGACCAGCAGTTTGCTGTTTGGATTCGATTTCGCCTATTGAGGAGAATTATGCGCCCGCCCAAAATATTTTTCTTCGCATTCGCGGCCGTATTGATCCTGAGCGCTCGAGCGACGACATGGGCTCAGGAATCACACGTCGGCCGGTGGACAGGGCGCGCCGACGCCGGCAAGCAGCTTTACTTCCGGTATTGCTGGGGCTGCCACGGCTTTCACGGAGACGGGAACGGTGAAAACGCCCAGTACCTGAACATTCTGCCAAGAAATTTCGTCGCCGCGACGTTCAAGTGCCGCTCCACTCCCACGGGCACGCTGCCGACCGATGAAGATCTGTCCAATTCCATCGATCGCGGACTCGTTAATTCCAACATGCCCTCGTGGAGCGCGCTGACCGACGAGCAGCGCGCCGACCTTGTCGCGTTCATCAAAATCTTTTCGCCGAGATGGAAAACCGAGAAACCCGGCGATCCGATTCAGGTGCCCGCGGAACCCGCGCTTACTTTAGACAGCATTCAGCACGGGAAGGAACTCTTTACCAAGCTCGAATGCTGGAAGTGCCATGGCACGGAGGGGCGCGGCGACGGTCCGGCAGCAGCTTCGTTAACCGACAATAGCAATCAGCCCATCCGGCCGTATGACTTTGAATCGGGTTCCCGATTCAAGTGCGGGACCACAAACAACGACCTCTACAAAATTTTCATGACAGGCCTTGACGGCACGCCGATGCCTTCTTTCGCCGATCAGCTTACCCCAAAAGAGGCTTGGGACCTCGCGCACTATCTGCGGACATTGCAGGTGACTCATAAGAGCCCGGAGCTTCGCCTGTGGGAAAGCACGAAGGAGGGTGCGCAAATCGTGAAGGCTTCGAGAGTCACGGGAACGCCAACGGGTTCAGGAGTCCAATAGCAATGATTTGGAACCAATGCGGCAGGGAAGTTTGAAAAAAGTAAGGAGGATCGTTTCCATGCATCCAACAAAAGTAATGGTAACAATCGCGGCCGTTTTCACGGTCATGACGCTGTCGTCTGCGAGGCCCCCGCAGAATGGCACAATCAGCGGCCGGGTGAGTTTCGACGGAACGCCTGCAAAGCCACGCACCATCGACATGTCCATGGAGCCCAGTTGCGCCAAGCAGTACGCCAAGCCGGTGACGGCGGAAAACGTCGTCACCGGCCCCGATAACGCGCTGGAAAATGTAGTCGTGTATCTATCGGCGGGCGCCCCGGACGAACCGCCGCCTGCTCAGCCGGCCGTCCTCACGCAGAAAGGATGCCGCTACGCGCCGCACATTCTTGCTTTCCAAGTCAATCAGGATTTCGAGATCGTCAACGAAGATCAGACCTCGCACAACATTCATCCACTTCCATCGAGCAATCGCGAGTGGAATAAATCGCAGCCGCCCGGGGCGCCTCCGATCGAAGACAAGTACGCGCGTCCCGAATTTATTCCTGTGAAATGCAACATTCATCCATGGATGAAAGGTACGCTGGCGGTCATGAAAAATTCCCACTACTCGATTACTTCCGGTGATGGAGAATTCAAGCTGCCGAATCTTCTTCCGGGCAACTACACGATTACCGCATGGCACGAATCCTACGGCGATCAAAGCCAAGAGATAACGATCACAGGCAGCGAGTCAAAGACGGTGAATTTCGTTTTCAAGGCGAAGCCGTATTGAGCCGGGCCGCCCGGCCCCCGGAGGCGATTCAATGACGGACGCCGATGTTTCGCTTAAAGATAACTTTCCGCGTCCGCTACGAATGATGTACAATAACCGTTCCGGCACGGGCATCGACTTCTGGCGCGGGTGTGGACTCTCAATTGAGCCCGTAGGCAAGCGGCTGAGGTTTGCACAGGTCTTCCACAGGGGGCCCTTGCAATTCAAGTTCCCTTTTGTTATATTTCCTCGGTTTGCGCCGTGCTGGCGTAGCTCAGTTGGTAGAGCATCTGATTTGTAATCAGAGGGTCGGGGGTTCAAATCCCTCCGCCAGCTCTGCCAAAATTTTTTAAGTCAGGGGAAGATTCCCAATTGATTGCGGGAGGCAAGTTCCTGCATCGCGAAGAATGTGTGAAAGTGTCTTTTGCCTTTGCAAACTTCGCGGATGCACTGTGGCCTTCTATGCTTAATTCCCCCCGTGCGGACGGGTGGGTGAGTGGCTAAAACCAGCAGACTGTAAATCTGCCGCTCCTTGCGGGCTACGGAGGTTCGAATCCTCCCCCGTCCACCATCTTGTTCGCACAGCTGGAGAAGACCTGAAGCGCGAACCGGATGAGATCGCGATTATTACTTGCTGATGAGCCGTGTTGTGCATTCCTTTGGAATGCTGTACCGTTGACACGTTTGGTGTCACGGAAGGCGCTGCACGCGGCAGGTAGAGCTCGCCTGGGTAGCTCAGTTGGTAGAGCGCGTCCTTGGTAAGGACGAGGTCACCGGTTCAATCCCGGTCCCAGGCTCCAGAGGTTGCGGGCTGAACGTGCAGCCTGCCGGAATGAAGTGCAGGCTATACGTGCAGCTCTCCGGAAGTTTTGACTGAGCACGGCCGGGCGGGGGTAACTCAACGGTAGAGTCTCGCTCTTCCAAGGCGATGGTTGCGGGTTCAAATCCCGTCCCCCGCTCCAAAGATTCGGCTTTGGGTCTACCTCTTGTTGAACGCAAATGAATTGGCAAGCCTGCTTTAACGAGGACTGGAAGCAATGGCGAAGGAAAAATTCGAGCGAAACAAGCCGCACCTGAATATTGGGACGATTGGGCACATCGATCACGGCAAGACGACGCTGACGGCGGCGATCACGAAGGTGCTGTCCAAGCACAACCCGAAGGTGGCGTTCCGGGCGTTTGATTCGATTGATAATGCGCCCGAGGAACGGGAGCGAGGGATCACGATTGCGGTGTCGCACGTGGAGTATGAGACGGCGAACCGGCACTATGCGCACATCGATTGCCCTGGGCACGCGGACTACGTGAAGAACATGATCACGGGCGCGGCGCAGATGGACGGAGCGATCCTGGTGGTGGCGGCGACGGACGGACCGATGCCGCAGACGCGGGAGCACATTCTGTTGGCGCGGCAAGTGGGCGTGCCGTCGATCGTAGTGTTCATGAACAAGTGCGACGCGGTGGAAGATCCGGAACTTTTGGAACTGGTGGAACTCGAAGTGCGCGAGCTTTTGAAGCTGTATCAGTTTCCTGGGGACGACATTCCGGTGATCCGGGGGTCAGCGCTCGGGGCGCTGAACGGGGAAGAGAAGTGGGAAAAGCAAATTGATGCGCTGATGGAGGCGGTGGACAAGTACATTCCGCAGCCGGTGCGCGATGTGGACAAGCCGTTCGCGATGCCGATTGAAGATATTTTTTCAATTTCAGGACGTGGGACGGTGGTGACGGGGCGGGTGGAGCGCGGCAAGGTAAAGGTGGGCGAGGAAGTGGAAATCGTGGGATTTCGCCCGACGATGAAGCGCGTGGTGACGGGAATTGAAATGTTCCGGAAGCTGCTCGACGAAGGCATGGCGGGCGACAACGTAGGTTTGCTGTTGCGCGGGACGGAAAAAGAAGAAGTGGAGCGGGGGCAGGTGCTAGCCAAGCCGGCATCGATCACGCCGCACACGAAGTTCAAGGCGGAAGCGTACGTATTGACGAAGGAAGAAGGCGGGCGGCACACGCCGTTCTTCACGGGATACCGGCCGCAGTTTTACTTCCGGACGACGGACGTGACGGGGGATGTGAAGCTGCCGAACGGGGTAGAGATGGTGATGCCGGGAGACAATGTGAGCGCGGAAATCAGCTTGATCACGCCGGTGGCGCTGGAGAAGGGTCTGCGCTTTGCGATTCGCGAAGGCGGCCACACCGTCGGAGCAGGAGCGGTTACGGACATCATTGAGTAGTTCAGAGGGAATCTTATGCGCGAAATCATTACGCTGCAGTGCAACGATTGCAAAAACCGGAATTACACAACCACCAAGAATCGGAAAAAACATTCCGACCGGATGGAAACGAAGAAATTCTGCAAGGCGTGCCGCAAGCACACGGGACACAAGGAAGTGAAGTAGTTTGAAAATTTAGGGGAGTAGGTTCAACGGTAGACCATCGGTCTCCAAAACCGAGAGTGGGGGTTCGAATCCCTCCTCCCCTGCCACTTCGGCGGCCGATGGATGCCGCGGGAAAGAAGTTCGGGCGGCGGGGTTAAGAGTAAAGAGAGCGGCAAACGATGGCGACGCAGGTGAGAAAATTGAAGACCGATGAAACAGAGGGGCGCGGCTCACCATTAGAGATGCTGGGCTTTTTTGGACGCCTCGCGGAGCATCCCCGCCGCTGGCGAGGTTTTCTGCACGAAGTGCGCGTCGAAATGCGCCAGGTCACCTGGCCGACGCGGCACGAAGTGTTTGTGACCACCTGGGTGGTGATGGTGACGGTAGCCTTTTTCGGGGTCTTTTTCTTCGGTGTGGATAGCGGCGTAAGCTGGCTCGTGCAGCGTGTGATCAAATATTTTGGGCATTGAGGTATGAGTTTGGACATGGCAAAGCAGTGGTACATCATCCACACCTATTCGGGATTTGAGAAGAAGGTGAAGGAAAGCCTGGAAAGCCGAGTGGCGGCTTTCGGGCTGCAGGATAAGATTGGCCGGATGATGATTCCGACCGAGGACGTGCTGGAAGTTCGCGGCGGCAAAAAAGTGGTTTCCTCGCGCATGTTGTATCCAGGCTACGTGCTCGTCGAAATGGACATGGACGACTACACCTGGCACGTCGTCCGCAACACGCCGCGCGTCACCGGATTTGTCGGATCTGGCGAAACGCCTACGCCGCTATCCGAATCGGAAGTGGAAAATATTCTGCACCGCGTGACCACCTCCGCGGACCGGCCGAAACCCAAGCTGGTGTTCGAGCGCAACGAGCAGGTTCGTATCATCGAAGGGCCGTTCGCGAATTTCACGGGCGTGGTCGACGACGTGAATGCGGACCGCAATACGCTGAAAGTTTCCGTCACGATTTTCGGCCGCTCAACGCCGGTGGAACTCGATTTCGTGCAAGTCGAAAAGATGGCTTAGATTTTTTCGCTGCGGCCTACAGAAGCCGGGTCGCGCGCAGGGGAAACAGGGGATTTTCGATGGCAAAGAAAGTACAAGCAACCGTAAAATTGCAATTGCCGGCTGGCAAAGCCACGCCGGCCCCGCCCGTCGGCACCGCGCTTGGTCCGCAGGGCGTGAACATCATGGATTTCGTCAAGCAGTTCAACGCCAAGACTGCCAAAGAACCCGATGGCATGATTATTCCGGCACTGGTCACGATCTACAGCGACCGCACGTTCACCTTCATCACCAAGACGCCTCCGGCCTCCGAACTGCTCAAGCGGGCAGCGGGAATCGTCAAGGGATCCGCCGAACCAAATCGCAACAAAGTCGGCAAGGTGACGCGCAAGCAGGTCGAGGAGATTGCCAAGACCAAACTGCCGGACTTGAATACCACAAGTCTGGACTCGGCCGTGCGCACGATCATGGGCACGGCGCGCAACATGGGTCTCGAAGTGGAAGGGTAGGAGAAGCAATGGCAAAAAAACCGGGGAAAAACATTACCAAGGCGCGCGCGACAATCGAAGCGCGTCCTTACAAGCTTGCGGAAGCTGCCGAAGCGATCAAGAAAGCCCACTTCGTCAAATTTGATGAAACCGTGGAGCTGGTTGCGAACCTGGGCGTCGATCCCAAGCAATCCGACCAGATGGTGCGCGGCACTGTGGTGCTGCCGCACGGCCTCGGAAAATCCAAACGCGTGCTCGTGATCGCCACCGGCGAAAAAGTGCGCGAGGCGCAGGATGCCGGAGCGGATTTCGTGGGCGGCGAGGACATGGTCCAGAAGATTCAGGAAGGTTGGACCGACTTCGATGCCGTGATCGCGACGCCGGACATGATGCGCTCGGCCGGGCGACTCGGAAAAGTGCTCGGCCCTCGCGGCTTGATGCCCAATCCGAAGACAGGAACCGTAACGTTTGAAGTTGCCAACGCCGTGAAGGAAATCAAGGCCGGAAAAGTGGAATTTCGCGTTGACAAGCAAGGAATCATCCACTCGCCCATCGGAAAAATCAGTTTCGACGCGGCGAAGCTTGCCGAAAACGCGCACGCGCTGATCGGCGCCATTTTGAAGGCCAAGCCGGCAGCAGCGAAGGGCAAGTTTGTGAAGAAAGTCACGCTGACCTCCACCATGGGCCCGGGCGTAACGATCGACGAAGCGGAAGTCGAATCCGCGGTAGCCGCAGCGGCCTAATCCCGGCGGAATTTTCGCGGACATTGACGAAGAACGCAAAGCGAAGCAGAGTCAGAATTCGGAGCAGGCAATGAAAAAACGCAGTGAAAAACAGGAAGATCTCGACAAACTGAAAAATAAGCTGGCGACGGTTTCGACGGTGATTCTTTCGACGTTCCAGGGGATCACCGTGGAAGATGACAACAAGTTGCGCCGCGCCGTCGAACAAGCCGGCGGGCACTATCAGGTCGTGAAAAACACGCTGGCCGAGCGTGCCGCTTCCGGGACGCCAGCCGAGCCCCTACTGAAGAATCTGGCGGGCACAAATTCCATTGCCTACACGGCAACCGATCCGGTATCGCTTGCCAAGGCGCTGACCAAAATCGCAAAAGACGTCCCAGCGTTTCAATTTCGAGCGGGAATTCTGGAAGGACGCGTGCTTTCGATCGCGGAAATCCAGCAGCTCTCGGCGCTCCCGTCGAAGGAAGAATTGATCAGCAAGATCATGTTTCTGGTCAACGCCCCGACGCAGCGCATCGCGTCCGCGCTGGCCGCGGTCAACCGCAACCTGGCCGTCACGGTCAACGAAGCGGTGAAAGCAAACAAGTTCGGACCGGGATCTACTCCGGTCGAAACGGCTCAATAAAGAATCTAATCTGCATCTAATGAAGAGAGGACACAGCAATGGCAAATAAGGTGGAATCAATCCTGGAAGAGATCAAGGGCCTGACGCTGCTCGAAGCGGCCGACCTGGTCAAGAAGATGGAAGAGACCTTCGGCGTTTCAGCGGCGGCTGCGGCGCCCGTGATGATGGCGGGCGGAGGAGCGGCAGGCGGAGCGGCCCCGGCCGAAGAGAAGACGGAGTTCTCGGTCGTGCTGACGGATGTGGGCGCGAACAAGATCAACGTCATCAAGGCAGTCCGCGAAGTCACCAGCCTCGGACTCAAGGAAGCCAAGGATCTGGTTGACGGCGCGCCCAAGCCCATCAAGGAAGGCGTGAATAAGGACGAGGCGGCCACCATCAAGAAGAAATTCGAGGAAGTTGGCGCCAAAGTCGAAGTGAAGTAACGGTATCGAAGTGACCCAGCAATTCCGGCGCGAGGCGGTACCGCAGGGAGGTATCTGCCGCGCCCTGAGGGGTTAGCTTACGCAAGTTCCAAAAAGTGATTTGTCAACCTTGACTCGGTCCCGCCGGGACCCGGGGCGGCAGTGTCTACCATGCCGCTTATCGGCGTTTCGGCCCAACCCTGCGAATTTTATGAGGTAATAGCATGCAGAATGGAAACGGGAATCATCATATGCGAGAGCGTGAGCGGCTGGATTTTTCCAAGATCCGGAGCTCGATTCAAATCCCGAACCTGATCGAGGTTCAGAAGAATTCCTATCAGCGATTTTTGCAGATGGATTTGCTTCCGTCCGAGCGCGAAGACGGCGGGCTGCAATCGGTATTCACCTCGGTGTTTCCGATTCAGGATTTCCGCGGCCTCTCGCAGCTGGATTTCGTGGACTACTCGATCGGGAACTGGGAGTGCAAGTGCGGCAACCTCAAGGGGCTGCATCACTTGCGCGCCACGTGCCGCAATTGCGGCGCCTCGGTGGTCACCAATCCCTATCAAACCGGGGATGTGCTCTGCACCAAGTGCGGCACGTTTAACAAGAATACGCCGACGTTCTGCGAGAAGTGCGGCGATCCGGTCGGCATGCAGCTCAAATACGACGTGAATGAGTGCCAGGAACGCGGCATGACGTACGCCGCACCGCTCAAGGTCACTATCCGCCTTACGATTTACGATAAGGATCCGGACACTGGCGCGAAAAATATTCGCGACATCAAGGAACAGGAAGTATTTTTCGGCGACATTCCGCTGATGACCGACAACGGCACGTTCGTCATCAACGGCACCGAGCGCGTGATCGTCAGCCAGTTGCACCGCTCGCCGGGCGTGTTTTACGAATCGGCCAACAACCGCAGCTATTTCCTCGGAAAAATTATTCCGTACCGCGGGTCCTGGGTCGAGTTCGAGTACGACACCAAAAATATTCTCTATGTGCGCATCGACCGCAAGCGCAAATTCCTCGGCACAATTTTCCTGCGCGCTCTGGGCATGAAGTCCAACGAGGAAATCCTGCGCACATTTTACCAGGTTGAGCGAATTACCCTGCGCGACGGCGACCTGCACTGGAACCTTTCCGAAGGGTTGATCGAGCGCAAGCTATCCCACGAAATCAAGAATCCTAAGAACGACGAAGTGCTGGTCGGCGCGCACAAGCGCGTTACCGAAGCGCTGTACAAGGAACTCGTCAAGGCCAAGGTGCCTGCGGCGCATGTAACCGTCGCCGATCTCGAGGGCGCCTACTCTGTCGCCGATCTGGTGAACCGGCAGACCGGAGAAGTCCTGCTCGAAGCCAATAAGCCGCTAACCGCCGAAATCTGGACTTCGCTTGCCGAAGCCGGCATCACCAGCGTCGACATCTTTTTCCCGGATCGCGACGATGTCGGCGTGGTGCTTTCGCGCACGCTCGACAAGGATGCCATCAAGTCGTCACGCGAAGCGCTCATCGAAATTTACCGCAAGCTGCGCCCCGGCGATCCGCCAACGCTCGAAACGGCTTGGCGCTGCATGTTCGAACCCATCAAGGCGCGGTTTGCGTCGTCGTTTTCAAGGAACGGAATGAGGGATGCCGCAACGGAAACCAGCTGTTTTGGCGAAACGTCGATGTAATCGACCTCTTCGCGCGATTTGAGGACGAAGTTTCCGGCCTGGCGGCAGTTGACGAGTTCGGTGGTGATGCGGCCGCGCTCGTCAAGCGGCACGTTGGCCTGCGCGACGACGTAGCGGTCTTCTTCCCAAGCGGATAGATAGAAGCAGTACGCTTCGTTTGTGACCTTGCGCCGCTTCAATTCCTCGTTGACCGCTTCTACTTTGTCCCGTTCGATGATTTCGCCGGCTTTGAATTCGCTCTCGCCCGCGTTGACGATCTGCACGTAATCGATCACGCGCCCGCCCTTCACCTTGCGGTAGGGCGATTCGATGAAACCGAACTCATTGATGCGCGCGTAACACGACAGCGAGCTGATCAAACCGATGTTCGGACCTTCCGGCGTTTCAATCGGGCAGATGCGTCCATAGTGCGTCGGGTGAACGTCGCGCACCTCGAACCCGGCGCGCTCGCGCGAAAGTCCGCCCGGCCCAAGGGCCGAG